>TARA_R110000851_G_scaffold90253_4_pt1 | contig 113981 bp, 94 predicted proteins | sample TARA_R110000851 | Tara Oceans TARA_R110000851 (sample SAMEA4397627) | marine metagenome | biome: Polar Biome; feature: [DCM] deep chlorophyll maximum layer (ENVO:01000326); material: water (ENVO:00002006), including particulate matter (ENVO:01000060) such as... | depth 17 m
AGAGTCATCAGCAGTGAGGCAATTTTGTCAACGGCTGCTTGGGCGTGTTCACCGGAAGCAAATACCGTCACTGACACACCTTGGTATAGACCTAATGTTTGTAACTTGAATAAACTTTTGGCGCTGGCCTGCTTACCATTGCATTCGACTATGACGTCGCAATCAAACTCTTTTGCCTCTTTAACCAGTAATGCCGCTGGGCGGGTATGAATACCGTGAGGAGCAACAATGGTGACCGTTTTTTGATACATAGACAACATACTCTGTAATGAATGACAACTAAATACTCATCGGATTAAATATCAATATTTCAATAAGCTAGTCGAGATATCCACTAGCTTATTGGTTAAATGATACCTTGTAGAACTCAGCTATTTAATCTAATAGGCATAATATACCCTAAAGTCATAATAGCTAAAAGCGATGTTCGACTCGAAATGAGCTGTGATGTTGATATAGACCATGGCTATAGCCAATATTGTTTGTCGATAAGACGGCGAGGTTTGAGGGTAGCAACATTAAGGCTTTCCATGCTGATGGGTATAATATCAACCGTGGGAAGCCTTTGTTTGTGTAATGAGTTGATCGAATTAAATTATATTTTAAATTGTCCTAGTGTCTGACTCATATCTACACTAATAGTTTGCAACGATTGTGCTGCCTGACTGTGGGTTTCGTTAGCTGTTAACGATAGTTCGGTGAGTTCAGAAATCGTACTGACATTAATGTTAATGTCTTCGGTGACGAGTGCTTGTTCTTCTGTGGCGCTGGCGAGTTGCGCTGTCATGCTACTAATATTTTCGATAAGCGCTAAAATTGCGATAATCGCATCACTTGATTGCACAGCTTTTGATTGCAGCTGAGCAGAATGTTGCTGTGTGTTAGTAATACTGTTAATAACCGATTGAATACCTGTCTGGATCTGGTTAATAATTTTATTGATTTCATTGGTTGAAGACTGAGTCCTGTTTGCCAACGCACGCACTTCATCAGCGACTACAGCAAAACCTCGGCCATGTTCACCTGCGCGTGCAGCTTCAATGGCGGCATTCAGTGCAAGTAGATTAGTTTGATCTGCAATGCTACCTATCACGTCAAGGATGCTGCCAATCTCAGCAGATGATTGACTGAGGGTTAACGACACCGTTTCTGCTTGTTGTAGCTCACCGACTAAACTTTCTGTCTGTTCAACTGTTTGTTGCATCAATTGTTGATTTTGTTCGGCTTGATGTTTCACATTGCTGGCACCGTCTGCAGCATCTTGAGTGTTTCGAGCCATTTCTTGGCTCGTCGATAGCATTTGGTTAATCGCAGCGGCGACACTTTGAGTTTCACTGTGCACTTGGTTCGCGCTTTGATTCGATAATTTTACAGTATCTAATAAATGCACCGCTTCATTACTTAAGGTATGCCCAAGAGGCTGTAAATTAGCAACCATATTGGCTATTTTAATCACAAATTGATTGAACGCATCGGCCAGTTTGGCGACTTCATCATTGCCTTCTGTCGACAAGCGTTGAGTCAAATCGCCTTCACCTTTGGCAATTTGTTCCATCGCGTCGATTGTGACGTTAAGAGGTTGGGTAATGGAATGATTAAGCAATAAAAAGAACGCAAAAATAGGCACTGCAATCATCATCATAATGATGAAATAGTCAATAATGATACCTGTCATACTGTTATTGACATCGTTGACGTTTGCTTGGGTGATTAACGTTAATTCAAGTTTTGGATAATATTGTGCTGCGGCTAATACCGTTTGTGGTTGATTTTGTTGATCGACAACCGCAAACTTTGCTTGGGCTGTTTGGCGTTGTTTTGCCGTGGTGATTAGCTGTTGATAAGGCGTTGAAGCATCATTTGCCGCCAAGTTGTTGATGGATTTACTGATTGATCTTGGGTTTAGTGGATTAACAATAATATTATTTTGATTATCGATAACAATAAACGCTTGATGCTCAGAGACCTTAATGTCACTAATAAACTGGCTTAATGATTCGACCGTTGCATCAGGATTAACAAGCTTAAAGGCATCAAGTGTGCTACTTAATTGGTTGACTTGCCCGGTGATCTGTTTGAACTTTTGTTCTATTAAATGATTGTATTGTTCATTAATGGAAAAAGAACCGAAAACCACTGTACCTAAAGCGGCTAAAGCTAACATAATAAATAATCGCTTTAAAATGGTTAGGCGTCTCAATAATCTAATCATTATCAGTCCTATTTTAAACTATCAATACAAAGTAATGGGATTATAATGAAAATATTAAAAAAAATAAGCGTAAAAGATTGTTTTTGTGAACAAACTGCATATTTTATATTTGTAAGCATAAGGTAGTGAATTGGTTAAAGCTGTTTTTTATCAACTGGTTAGTTGAATATTAACGTTGTTTGGTTAATTAATGTGCTAAGCAATTGTTTTAATTTTGATTTTTTTACGGTTTACCCGCAAGATTAGTGTAATTAACGAAAAGGTATTAATGCTATGAATTCATCTTCTATCGTCAACAATGACGATATTCTACTTAAGCTTTGTCATTCAGTGTCTCATGTTCTTTCTAGCACGAGTGCTAGCCAAATTAGTCATGCTGGGATGATTCAAAGTATTTCTCGCACCCGCTTAAAACCTGATTTGGGTTGTTTCTCTATTTTCGATGGTGGTTTTTCTGGCTTGGTTGTGATCAACTTTTCTGCGGCAGCGGCTATTGAAATTTATCGCCGTTATATGCTCAACATGGGAATGCCTGAAACGGAATTAGCGTTTTCACATACTTCTGATGATGTGAGCAATGTAATGGGCGAATTAATGAACCAAATTTTGGGTGATTTTATTGGTAAAATATCAAAAGAATTACAAACATCCATTAGCCAAAGTCAGCCTAAAATGTTGACGATTAATAAAGAATTAACGATTTCAGTCGATACTAACCTCGATAACGCCGTCGCGAGAAGAGTGTCGTTTAAGACTGAAAATAACCATATTTTTTATCTTGAATTTGCCATGGATAAAACAGAGTTTCTTCGATCTGCAGACTTTGAAATGAATGAGGAATTTGATCTTGACTCATTAATCGAAACTCACGGTCAAAAAGCGCAAGCTAAATCAGATAAATCACAAGATGTACTCAATGATCCCAATGTAAAAGGCCTTGTTGTTGACGATGCTGATGACTTACTCAGCGAGCTTGGGTTATAACGTCAGGGATATAATGAAAACAACCATGTTAAGTTATTTATCTTGGTTGTTTTGTTTACCAAAATGCACTATTCATAGAAGGTTAGCTATAAAAATGGCATTTAAAGCCACTTCTATTGATATAACTTACTGTGATGGCGTGTTTTAGTTGACCGTGTCTGGTGCGTTATGAATAGTCCATTGGTAAATTTAGACACGCGTCAGCCATTTCAAGCTATTGCCAAAGAGCTTAATGCTAACGTTGATAAAAACGCCAGTAACTTAAGTACTCAAAATAGGCATATATTAGCCTTATTAATTTGTGGTTAAGAGGCCTGTCAGCCATTAATCAAAAACCATTTAGTGTTACATAGCTCTTGTGGTGTGATGGTAGAAGACGACTCACTGACTTAACGTGTACTGAGTAGTATTTTGAGTATCAACACACTAGGTCAATATCACGGGTTTAAGTGTTCCCGTGTGTTTACTCTAAACGATGTATGAGATAAGTATAAATCAATTAAATGATTGATTTAAAAGGATAAGACTGTTTATGGCAGGTGCCAGTTTATTAACCCTATTAGATGATATTGCCACTATTTTGGATGATGTAGCGGCAATGAGCAAAGTGGCGGCACGCAAAACCGCTGGTGTTCTGGGTGATGATTTAGCGTTAAATGCGCAGCAAGTATCGGGTGTCGCCTCTGAGCGAGAGCTTCCTGTCGTGTTTGCCGTCGCCATGGGGTCGTTTCGCAATAAAGTCATTTTGGTGCCGATGGCCATGCTGATCAGTGCGTTTATTCCATGGGCTATTACTCCTTTATTGATGTTTGGTGGTTTGTTTTTATGTTATGAGGGCTTTGAAAAGGTCTATCATTCACTAACACATAAGCGTGTACCTGTGGTCGATGACGATGCGGTGGTTGCCAAAGCAAAAGCTGATATCGAAGACTTAGCAGCATTCGAAAAAGAAAAAATAAAAGGGGCGATCCGCACCGACTTTGTCTTATCCGCTGAAATTATCGCAATTAGTTTAGGTGTTGCTGCACACATGGACCTAATGGGGCAATTTTTAACCTTATGCGTTATTGCCATTGTGATTACGATAGGCGTATACGGCCTAGTGGCAGGGATTGTTAAAATTGATGACCTTGGTTTGTATCTTGCTCAACGTAAGCCCAGTGGAATAGGGCATAAATTGGGATTAGGATTAGTATCTGCTGCCCCTTACTTAATGAAAATTCTCACATTTGTAGGCACTATTGCCATGTTTATGGTGGGTGGCGGTATTTTAACTCACGGTATTCATCTGGTATCTGAATGGATTGCGCATGCAGAAACGCTGGTAAGCCAAGTGAGTGTTGTAGGTGGCTTTTTAGGGCTATTAACCCCAAGCGTGTTGAATGCACTATTTGGTGTTGTTGCTGGTGGTTTAGCGGTATTAGTGATCAATGGTGTGACTAAGTTAATGCCCTCTAAAACTTAGTTTTATAGTGATAAAGCTGGCTGCAGATACCAAAAGAGCATAGTCAATGACCATGCTTTTTTTTAATGAGTGATACTAACCTCTGTTAGTGAATCACTTAAGATTAAACGGCTAAGTTGTCACTCTCACCAAGGTTTGGATCTGCTTTTGGATTCGGGCCGTATTCGTTGTCATCTTTACTGTTAAAGCACATCACGACGAGCAGAATTAATGCACCAAGCAGCGGGATAAACATTAATAATAACCACCAACCAGAATGGTCAGTATCGTGAAGACGACGAACACTCACTGCGATGCTTGGAATGACGATGGCGAGTGAATAAATAGAACTCAATAATCCAGCACCATAAAGTTCACTGTATAAGCCCACACCCATATCCAATAAGGTCAGCACAATACTAATGATCATGCTGATCAGTGCAAACATCCAGTATTCTTTACGACGTGCTCGGCCGCTAAAATCGAAATACTGTTTTAAAACCTTTAAATACCAATCCATTCGTTATTCCTTAACGTTAATTTTTTTTAATCTAGTGCATTTGTAACAAAACAGCCTTGAATTAACAATATTTTATTTTATTTAAGCCTAAACATTAATGCCGATTTGATCAACAACGGCATTATGGTACAAGCTGATAAAAAGGTTGTTAACGTGGCTGATCACTTGGCTATCTCAAGGGATAATAAACCCTTATCAAACTCGCTACTTGCGTGGAATTTTCAAGCAATAAATAAACCATAACCTTCATTACGCTAAAGATTATAACCCGGCGCATTTCTGCTATCTTTTGCGCAACATTAACATTTAACTCATCAGTTTAGCTCAAGAGTTTGGCCATCAATAAATATAACACGGTTGCGAATGTGTGGGTCTTGAACATCAACCTCTTCATCACGGACTCATTCTAAAAAGTTAGCGTTTAACATCAGCCGCAAATCTCGTTTCGACTTAGTGTTTTATCTCGTCGGCTTTCGGTGTTGTTTGGGGCCTGGGCGGGTTATTTGAGAGGCGTCATAATCTAATTTTGCATTCTTGACGAAAAAATTAGCGGGTATGAGCATATCGTAATGCCACTGAGTGATGTCGGAAGCCATAAGTCACCGCATACCTGCGGCAATCCACAAGGTAGTGGAATAGGGCATAATAAATTGCCAAAAAGGTAAGACATCCATTAGAAAGTAAGGACGACGGAGACTAAGGTTTAAGCTTTATTGATTGGATTTGTCTGTTATGTAAGCTCAACAAGCTTAGCGTTAATTGACGTAAATTATCCATCAACTGCAGGTCCTTGATCCAATCGTATTGATTTACAACCGCATATCTAACTCATTATGGATTAACACCACGCATTGAGACGCGAATAGCATTTTTGGCCCTAAGTTTATATGTTGAGTACCGAGTCGCTTTAAGCTATTAAAGCTCTTTTTAGGCATAGGAATATGATCGGTGAGTAGAAAACAAGGATTATGTGCAAACTCTATGTCACGCACTGGGGTGCCTTTTTTCTCCAACATATACAGTTGATATTCTTCGGCTAACTCTTGCACCAGCTTTTCAAAACTCACAGTGCGTACCGTAATGCCGGGCTCAACCACACGCAATTGCTCTTTCGTCATGCCCTTTGACGCGGTTAAGGCTTTGGCAATTTTATTGGTTAAATTTTGTTCGTGAAATCCGCCTATGTGGCCTAGTTCACCTGAACGGAAACAGATGGTGCGAGAAAAATCTTGGGTGCTTTCTAATACTAAATAAACAATAACATCATCCCGATGAGACTGGGCCACAAAGATGGTGTTCATTAAGGTATGGGCTAAAATTTCAGTATGGGCCTCTTGGCCTATACCCGCCACAAACTGCTGACTATCAACTGGAGCCGCTCTGGCTCGAACTACAAAAGCGCGCATGGTAAATCCTAATGAGGGGAATCGGAGCATAAATGTGATAACTGAGTTGGATAATCAATCAGCCATTGCGCATGGTATAGGCTGTATTATCACAGCTTTAAGGCTGACTGTAACGCGATTAATCTATTGGTTTTATTTTTACATTATATCGAGTTGTACTATGGTTTAATGAGTTTGTTTACACCGTCATGATGTTCAATCTATTTACACCATGAGAAACCGAGTCATTGTCGACAATGCTCAGACTTTTACAGTTCAGAACATGCGCTATAGTTAGCTGAAATAAGGCTCTGGGGGAAGAACTTGCTGAAGCCTTGAGATAGTAGCTGACATTAAAATGCGATTAGGCAACATTCCAATGACTTCTATGAACATGCCCGAGTTGTTCTGGCCTAGTAGGCGCGTGATGATGAACACGAAGAGATCATGGTAAATACAGGGCAAGACCCTAGCCGTCAGGTTTTGAAGCTTGTACATAATCAGGAAAGGTAAGAGCAAATTCAACACACTATAATGTAACATCATGAAACGTTTCATTCTGAAATGTTGTCATTGATCAATAAGCTCTATAAAAAAAGGTTTTAAGATGAAGTTAGTGAGTAGTGTGTTTTAACTGATTCTGGATGTGAACTATCCACAAATAGAAGGAAAATCCTATGTTGCAATTTATACCTGTATTTGATGGCAATACCATTGCTGTGCGAGCTTCTGGAAAATTAACTCTTGAAGATTACCAGAAATTCTTACCCCAACTTGAAACGCAAATTAAACGATTAGGTAAAATTTCATTACTTTTTGAATTTGATAATTTTTCCGGCTGGGATGTAGATGCCGCCATAAATGATGTTAAGTTTGGTATGAAACATCTTAGTGATTTTGATCGCATTGCGATGGTTGGCGATAAGTCTTGGGAACATTGGATGGTGTTAATCGCGAAGCCTTTTTTAATATCTAGTGAAGTGCGTTATTTTAACCGAGAAAATCTGCAACAAGCTTGGGACTGGTTACGTGAAAAACAAGAGTTTGAAAAGGCGGTAGAACAATTGCAACCCTATCAAAACATTGTGGTTGCGGTGGATTTCTCCCTGTATTCAAAGCATGCATGTAAACGCGCAATAGAATTAGCTAACTACTATCAAGCTTCGTTAACATTACTCAATGTTGTTCCAGAAGTACTCGCTTATACACTCTATGGCGATCCAGTGGGCTACAACGTTGTTGATCTAGATATCATCAAAGATCAAAACAAAAAAGCTATTGATGCTGCTCAGTTTCAGATGAAAGCGTTTGTAAACGATTTGGATACCGATTTTCCCATAGAGTCCAAAGTGATTTGTGGTGAGGTAAATTATAGCATCGTGTCTTTTTTGGAAGCACAAGATGTTGATTTAGCCATTTTTGGGGCAAAAAAGAAAAAAGGCATAAACAAGTTATTGGGCTCAGTGGCGCATTATGTTCAAAATCATAGTCGTTGTGAAATATTAATCGTTCCCGTTCAAGAGCCTGTGTTCTAAGTTATTATTGCTAAGGAGTATCGATATGTCTGATGTACAAAATATAGAAATTGAACGCTACCATGACAAAATCACTGAAGATTTACGTAAAGTAGTCGAAAAATATCGTGAAATCATGGCGTGGGACGTCCCTGATAATGACACTGTGGAGGCAGACAGGCTTATCTTTCAAGCAATTTATTCAGCACTTGCAGAGATCGAAAAAAGCTCAAAATAAAGCGAAAGCCATGCAAAAGGCCGTTAATAATCAACAGATGCCGCTAAATTTATCATCACTCTGACGGCTGATTTCATCGAATATTTATTCGCGAAGCTATGCTAAGTTGAATATTAATTTTTTATTTTACGGGTATCGTTTATACGGATGTAGTGGGTATGCCGTATCATTTTTTAATCCGGGCATCAAAAAAAATATTTTTTCGGATCTTGTGGGTGAGATCTGTATTTATGAAAAAAAAATAAGCTATAAAGTATAATAAATTTACACCTTAATTGGAGATACAATGTCTGGATCAGTACACGGCCATCAAGTTATGCAATTGATGCTAACCCATGGCTCTGCGTTAACAAAGCAAGAGCTTAAAACGTTAATGCATACTAACTTTGGTGCTGATACTCGTTATCATACCTGCTCTGCAGCGGAGATGGACGCTGAGATGCTTATTGAGTTTTTAGAAGGCAAAGGTAAGTTCATCCCTAGTGAAGGTGGTATTACAACAGCAGCAGATAAAATTTGTAATCACTAAATCATTTACCGTGACAACATGTGGCTTAGATCTCCTTAGGCCTAATGTAACAACACTCACTTTATAATCAGATGCGATGTCATATCACATTGAGTGCCTCTGCTGAAGCGGTATTTAATCCGCACAGTCCTGCTTACATCTAACAAGTCGTTTTGTTTGCATTTGTAAACAACCCTTGGATGAAAATGCTCAATCGCCTAGATTTTGCAATATGGGTTTATTGCGATAGTTGATTGAGTTAGTAAAATGGCTGGCTTCATTTGCGGCGCAAATATTTCTGGTCAAAGTAGGATAAAAATTGTAACAATAAATATGGTCGCAACAATTATGTAGATGTTTGATTTTACTCCGGTTCGATGGCTTAACTATTCACTATAAAGCCCCCTCAGTTAGTGTCAATCAATCTTTCTGTGTCAGGGTGAGATCCACTAATACTGAAGTATGAGGCGAAAATGCCTCTGTTAAACTAGGATTGTACAGGTCTAATACCATTACGATGGAGGCCGCTACCATGTACCCATATGAGCACATATTAGCTGTTACAGAAACACCAAACCTACTGAATAGCTCATTTCACAAAGCCGTTATCTTAGCCAGTAGATCACGCGCTAAACTCACATTGCTAACCGTAAAGCTTACCCAAACTAGCCTGTTGAAACGTCTATTAGAAAGAAGCTGTGTAATTGAACCTAAGTCAAAACGAACATTGACAACCAAAGGATTAGAGCAAGTTCTCAAATACCCAAGCAAACAAATCAGTTGCCAATCGAGCACCATTTATCGCGCAGTGCTAAATCAACTAAAGCAAGAACATTACGATCTTGTGGTATTGCCTCATAAACGTTATCACTCCATTATTTCTGAGTTGGTTTCTGCTGACGAATGGCACTTATTAAGAGAAACCTTGGTACCCGTAATGTTTGTTAATAGCAGTCAATGGCAGACCCAAGGCCACGTGTTGACCGCCTTAGATATTAATCACACTCAAGATTGCCATCAAGCTTTTAATCATCACATTATTCATGAATCTAAAGGTATAGCAGACAGCATCAATAATGATTTACACTTCATTAATTGTTTTTTGGCTGACAATTACAGCATAGCCTTTGAAACCGAAGATAGGGCCCATGCTCATTCAATGTTGTCACAACAAGCAAACCAGCAAAGCATTCTTAATCACGCAGTGGCAGATTTACTGTCTGAAAAATATCACTGTCACATAGCTCATGGCTTACCTGAAGATGCTATTCCCATCAAGGCCCATCAACTCGATGTGAATATGGTCATCATGGGAGCGGCCGAGCACACAGGGTTAATCCACTCAATTAAAGGCCATATTCCTGAACTGCTGATTAATCAACTCCCCTGCGACATACTCGCCGTTAAACCGCCCACAAGTGAGCTTAGATAAGCTCAAAAATCTATCGATCAGACAACACAGCACAGGGACGTGACTAAAACGCCTCTCGTCGGATATTCATATTGTAATTTCATATTGTAATATCGCCACCTTGCTTTCTCATATAAAAGAAGAGTATTAATTTACAACCAAGGTATATGCTCCTCGTCTCTTAAGTGGTTGTTTGTCGACCTTCAAATACCATTTAATCTATAGGAATGGAGGTACATTGACACTGTTGAAAAATTGCTTAAAACGTAGACAATTACTTCAACAATTAAATTTACAATCAATGCAGAAGTACACCTTACTTCGAGCCGCCCATCACATTAGGTTTTTCGACTGACACAGCGTCGCAGTGTGATTATTTGCCTTTGGATGAAGACATGGGCAACAAACTACTATTAGCTGATGAGCTATATCGGGTTCAAATATATTGTTGACATCGATAGTCACCAAGGCTTCGACTTGATGTGAGTAAGCAAGCTCATAAGCCAAAATAAAACCAATCAGATAACCCCCACTATCACCCAAGTGTTAAACCCAAAAGGGCAAGAAGTGCCCGCCTTGGCAGGGCTCAAACTAAAAGGCTCAAACACTGCGCCATAGAACGCGCATAAGGCTAGTGGATCTTGATGTGAAGTGGCTGCGATATCAATGTCGTATGGTATTTTTTTGGGGCAATAGGTTTTTGCACAACAAAGAAAAACGCTATTTATGGTAGATGATTAACTTGCCGCTCAAGCAGTTTAGTTCGATGAGGAGATGAGGCATTACAGCGAACGGCTGTCGAGACTAGTCATTAACGTTTAAGAAGAAATGGCATGGATTCGATATTCAAATATTTAAATGCTTAAAATCCAGTCTCTGTGACAGTATTGAGCATCGGTTGATGCCACTATATATCTTCTGTATAAAAAACGTATACGCGCTGAATTAATGTCTATTTTATGGTATCGATATGGGTGCTAAAGGCCGATATTGCCTTGCTATCAGCGGCTTTAATCCCTATGATCAGCACGTTTTTAAATTGACCGTAATATTATGAGAGAGCCCATGTTGACTTATCCGTTGTCAGGCAGTTCATCAGAGTTGGTATTAAATGTACTAACCATGGTGTTAACCCGAGGAAAACCTTTAGATAGAGCCTATTCAGAGCATTTTTCTGGTTTAACCCTTAACCCATCAGAGCAAGCACGGATCACGCAAGTCACTGGCGATATTTTACGTCGCTTAAACTTATATTGTTTTCTGGTTGATATTAAACCGGAAGAGTTTGATCGTTTAGGATCTAAATTACTCAATGGTTGGCATGTTTTTCATGGCTTAGATTTACCTAAAATGCAGTATTCATTGCAAATTGAGCAGGCGGCATTTAGTGCTAATCTTGAACAAGCAAAAACAGACCCTGTGCTATGGGATGGCTGTCCAGAATGGTTAGAAATCATAGGTCAAGCACAGTTAGGTGATAAATGGCCCGCTGAACGTGCAGCACTAGCAGAGCAGCCAAAGCGTTATTTACGCGTGAATGAACTGAAATGTAATCGCGAATCCCTTATTGAAAGACTTAAAAAAGAAGGCGTAACTGCCGTAGTGGTAAGCGATGTCGCTTCTGCTGTTGAGGTTACATCAGACTCAGCACTATTTCGAACCGAGGCATTTAAAAATGGCTGGTTTGAACAGCAAGATGCGGGTTCACAACTGGTTGCTGACGCTGTGGGTGCCAAACCCGGAATGCGGGTTGTCGATGCTTGTGCGGGTGCGGGTGGTAAAACCTTACATATTGCAGCACAAATGCAAGGTAAAGGTCGTTTGCTTGCGATGGATGTTGAGCAATGGAAACTCGATAATCTTAAAACTCGGGCTAAACGCGCTGGTGCACATAATGTTGAAACGCGGATTATCGCTAGCTCTAAAACCATTAAACGTCTGAAATTATCGGCCGATCGAGTGTTATTAGATGTGCCTTGTTCGGGACTTGGGGTGTTAAAACGTAATCCTGATTCTAAATGGCGTGATACGCCGGAGCGCTTGCCGGTGCTGGTTGAATTGCAAAAGCATATTTTGCAGAGTTACTGCCGTATGGTCAAAGTTGGCGGAATGCTCATTTACGCGACATGCTCTATTATGCCAGAAGAAAACCGTCATCAAATCGATGCGTTTCTCGCTGAAAACCCACAGTTTACTCTTATCGAGGATGAAAATATCTTGGTTTCAGAACGTGGATTTGATGGTTTCTATTTAGCTAAAATGGAACGTATAGCTGAATAGTTATTCATGGCTATTGATTTTTAGAGTCATCATATTGATGATAGATAACAAAAAACAGTGCAAATTTCTGCATTGTTTTTTTTTATGGATAATTATTTACTGATAAAAGGCACTTTTTTAATAAATTCATATTAAATCGTTGATAAAGTTCTCATAAATGCATAATCTTACAGTCACATTAGAAAATGTATTTTTAAGCATTTGCCGTGATGATGGAGCTTTATGGATATAGGGTCAGATATTAATCACTTCATGGAAGAGAGCAACCAACATTCTTTTCGTGAATCAAGTGTTGAACGCTACAGTACAATACTTGATATGGTATTGCAGGGCCTTCCGTTAGGCGAAATACTTCATGACTTAGTCTTATTGATTGAAGCACAAAAAATAGGAACCCGGGCATCAGTACTGTTACTCAGTGATGACGGTAAACGGCTATTATCGGGTGCGGCTCCTAATCTCCCTGAAGAATATAATAATGCAATAAATGGCATCGAAATTGGTCCCAATATTGGTTCTTGTGGCGCTGCAGCATTTACGTGTGAAAGTGTCATTGTTGAAGACATCGAGCATCATCCTAATTGGCAAGATTATAAAGTACTACCATTAAAAGCGGGATTGAAAGCGTGTTGGTCTGAGCCGATAAAAGACAGTAACCAAAAGGTATTGGGCACTTTCGCCATGTACTATGACACGGTTAAATCGCCATCAGAGCAAGATTTATACCTAATACAAGAAGCGGCACGTTTGGCAAGTTTAGCCATTGATCGAAGTCGTGGGATGTACATTGAACGGTTAAGTAGCCAAATTTTTAACAGCCTGCCCATCGCGCTTGTGATCACCACTGAAGACAACTCAGTCTTATCCGTTAATCCAATTTTTAAATCGCTAACATCTACCTATTATTCAAACCTGAAACTCTTTGATGTTCATCGTTTTTTAAGCCATTCTCCGCATCATGTGGTTGCTGATTTATTTGAAAATTTAAACCGAGGGCAGGCTTGGCAAGGGGAGTTAAAAGGCCTTAAAAGCGATAATGATATTATTGATATTGCTCTTACCGTGACGGTTATTCGAGATAGCTTTACTCAACAAAATTGTTTCGCATGGCTGATTACTGATATTTCAGCTCGTAAAAATGCTGAAAAATTAATTGATTTTCAAACAAACTATGATCAATTGACCGGATTATCCAATCGAAAGTATTTATTCAATACGTTACAAACCATGATAGATTCAAATAACAACGTAAATGGTTGTAAACAAGAATTTAATTTAATGTTGATGGACATCGATCATTTTAAACAAATTAACGACACGATCGGACATGATAACGGTGATCTGGTACTGAAATTTGTGGCGCAGCGTTTATTGAGTGTTATTCCCGAGAATGTTCTCATTGCACGTATTGCGGCCGATGAATTTGCTTTAGTTTTGCCCGGTAAAATGTCTACAGAGTCATTGATTAGCTTGTTTAATAATTTAACGGATGAACTGAAAAAACATTTTATTGTCGGTAGTCAAGATATGATGCTGTCAATGAGTACTGGTCTCGCTCGATTTCCTTATGATGCAGATAATGTTGAACAAATATTAAATTGCGCCACTCAAGCCATGTATAATGCTAAAGCCCAAGGGCGTAATTGCCTGCAGTTTTTTAATCAGCAAATCCAAAAAGATGCAGAACGAAATGCTGAACTTCACTTATACCTCAAATCGGCATTAAGCCAAGATGAATTCGAGCTATATTATCAACCGATTGTGAATCCATTTAGTGGTCAAATCATTAAAGCGGAAGTATTATTGCGTTGGGTACATAATGGTCAATTTATTTCGCCAGATGAATTTATTCCTATTGCTGAAGAGTCCGGCCTCATTGTTCAAATCGGTGAATGGGTTAGAATGCAAGCGCTTACCACTATCGTGGCATTGCAAAAACGTCATCTTGCCATTCCACTATCCATTAACGTTTCTACCATAGAATTTTGGACCCCGGATTTACAGCATAGGTTTTTAGCCTATTTTGATGTGATACAACAAAAGCTTGGTTTGGATTATCTTCCTTACTCATTGATTACCCTTGAAATAACTGAATCATTAATGATGAAGCAGCAAGAGACTATTAATCAATTACTGACTGAGCTTAGACATCGGGGTATGCAAATTTCAGTAGACGACTTTGGTACGGGGTATTCCTCATTATCTTATTTGGCCAATTTTCCGGTGGATCAAATAAAAATTGATAAATCATTTATTCACAAAATATCATCGGGTTCGCGTCATAAAGCACTCATTGAAGCGATTGTTAGCATGAGCCGGGCGTTAGACCTGGCGATTGTCGTCGAAGGGGTAGAAACCCAAGTAGAGCTTGATTATATTAAGCAACAAGATATTGAAGCGGTACAAGGTTATTACTTTTATAAACCTATGCCACAAGAAGCCTTTTTTGATTTGTTAGCCAAGTAATCTGAATTGATGCCTGCATCATAATCATCGGATAAAATCTCAACCACCTTGAATGGAAAGGGTCGGTATTGTGGATTAAATCCATATTGATAAGGTTTAGTCTTGGAGATAAAAAAATGCCGCATTAGTTAATGCGGCATTTTTATTGAATTAAGCAAACTTAGTTAAGCATACTTTTTGGTTCAGTGAACTGAAGATTTAATGCTTCAGCCACTTCTTTACAAACCAATTTACCGTGGATAACATTTAAGCCGTTTAATAAATGTTTGTCATTTAATAATGCTTGTTTGTAACCTTGGTTGGCTAACTTAATGATGTAAGGAAGGGTTGCGTTGTTCAATGCAAACGTAGAAGTACGTGCAACCGCGCCAGGCATGTTAGCCACGCAATAATGTACAACATCATCAACAATGTAAGTTGGGTCTTGGTGAGTGGTTGCGTGTGATGTTTCTACACAGCCACCTTGGTCAATAGCGACGTCAACAATTGCACTACCAGGTTTCATGCGCTTAACCATGTCTTTAGTGATTAATTTTGGCGCCGCAGCACCCGGTACTAATACACCACCAATCACAAGATCAGCTTCTAACACATGACGTTCTATCGCATCAGCTGTTGAGTAAACCGCTTTAACCGCAGAACCAAACTGAATATTTAAACGACGTAAGGCATCGATGCTGCGATCTAATACCACCACATCAGCACCCATACCAACGGCCATTTGCGCAGCGTTAGTACCGACCATACCGCCGCCGATAATGACCACTTTTGCAGGTTCTACACCAGGCACACCGCCTAACAGCATGCCTCGGCCACCCAATGATTTCTCAAGCGCGCGAGCACCAGCCTGAATTGACATACGACCAGCCACTTCTGACATTGGTGCGAGTAAAGGTAAGCCGCCACGATCATCGGTTACGGTTTCGTAAGCAATACAAACAGCACCGCTGGTCATTAGCTCTTCTGTTTGTGGTAAATCAGGTGCAAGGTGAAGGTAAGTAAACAAAATCTGGTCGTGACGTAGCATTGCACGTTCAACTGTTTGTGGCTCTTTTACTTTTACAATCATGTCTGATTTAGCAAACACTTCAGCTGCAGTAGCTAAAATCGAGGCGCCTGCATCAGTATAGTCTTGATCGGTAAATCCAATTCCAACCCCCGCATCTGATTGAACAAAAACATCGTGACCTTTTATTGTTAATTCGCGTACGCTTGAAGGTACCATGCCTACACGGTATTCGTGGTTTTTGATTTCTGTTGGAACACCAATAATCATCTTTGAGCCTCGATTGACATAAAACCCACGTTAAGTGGGTTTAGTTGTTATTAATTGTGACCTGAACGTGCTTATTCCAGGGGACTCTAGTATAGTGCTGCTTTAGCAGATTATGCTGCTGAAGTTGCTCCTTTAATAGATATAAATATTGTTTTAAGGACAAAACAAGGTTAAATATATGGTAAATAGTAAAAGCTTTTCAGTGAATGATTTAGACCGTATTGATCGCAATATATTAAATGAACTTCAACTGGATGGTCGCATTTCAAATGTTGAGCTATCAAAACGAGTAGGGTTAAGTCCTACACCCTGTTTGGAAAGAGTTAAAAGGCTTGAAAAACAGGGATTTATAAATGGGTATACCGCATTGGTGAATCCGCACTTTCTCGGTGCGTCTTTATTAGTGTTTGTTGAGATCACCCTTAATCGTGATACTCCAGATATTTTTGACCGCTTTAATCGTGCAGTACAATTACTTGATGATATTCAAGAATGCCATTTAGTCTCTGGTGATTTTGACTACTTATTAAAGACTCGTGTGTCAGATATGTCTGCATATAGACGATTATTAGGTGAAACCTTATTGAAACTGCCATCAATATCAGATACTCGTACTTATGTCGTCATGGAAGAAGTGAAGCAAACCAATAAAGTTGCACTGTACAACTTAGGTTAAATAGTAGCGTTTCATTTGCAGCCAAATCTTTAGCGTCTCAGTGATAAATCTGTCGTCACTTATGGGGGGGTGAACGTCACCCTTGATATTCAACCTACACATTTTCGAATATAAAATCATCAACTTGAGACTAAACCCCATCGCTTTTCAGTTTCAGGATTAATTCGGCATTACAATCGATTGAGCTTGATTCAATCAAGGTGCATAATCACTGCAAATACAGTGATATTCTGTTATCTTAACCCTTATTTTTCACTTTTTATGGAAGCTTTCGTTTGACTCAGGAAAATAGTCTAAAAACACTCAGCGGTCTTCAACGATTGCTCGAAGGTGGCCTTATTTTATGTTGCATGGTTGCAACATATATTCTATTGGCGTTATCCAGTTTCAATCCAAGTGACCCAGGCTGGAGCCAGTCGCATTTTCAAGGTGAAATTCATAACTGGACCGGCGCTGTTGGAGCTTGGACTGCGGACGTGTTGTTTTATTTTTTTGGGTTCATCGCCTTTTTAATTCCTATTATGATTGCCACCACAGGTTGGTTTATTTTTAATCGTGCCCATCGATTGTTCGAAATAGATTATTTTTCAGTTGGACTAAGAATTATCGGGTTTATTTTGATGCTGCTGGCTTTGGCTGCACTGGTCAGTATGAATGCCGACGATATGTTTGTGTTTTCCGCTGGTGGCGTTGCTGGTGATGTGATTGGTCAAGCCATGCTGCCGTACTTTAATAAGCTAGGTACCACATTGCTATTGATGTGTTTTATTGGTGCCGGTTTCACCTTAGCAACAGGGATTAGTTGGTTGACCATTATTGAGTTAACCGGATTAGGTTCTATTTGGTGCGCAAAGAAATTATGGACACTGCCTCGATTATTAAAACGTGAACGTGAGACCGAAGATACTAAAGGTTTTATGTCATTAGTTGATAAGTTTACCCAACGTCGCAATGAAATTGATCAACAAAATGATCCATCACAGGATCAACCAAAGAAGTCTATCCCAGCACCTATTCACGTTAAGCCAGCAGCAGTGAGTCCACCTGTTGTTGAAAAGAAACGCAGCTTTTTTAGTCGTAAGGCTAAACCCACTGAAGATATTACCGTGTCAGACATTGATGATGAAGATCTTGATATTGATGTTCGACAAGAACCGTCGATGCAAGTCGATAATGACGATACTCATTTTGCTCCTTGGGTAGCGACTAAAGATGATATTGACTTCAACATTGATGACGACATTGATGATGAAGTGAATAACCTGAATATGGAGGATGAGCCATCTAAGGAAGTCGCTAATAAGCCTCATTCGGCAGCGGCATTAGTCGCACAACAAAAACCGAAAAAAGAAGCTAAAATTGTTGATGGCGTCGTGATGATTGATGGTCAAGGGCCTCAGCAAACTCGTCAAAAAATGGATCCTTTACCGAGTATTACCTTACTCGACGTCCCTGATCGTAAGAAAAATCCGATCAGTGAAGCAGAATTACAACAAGTAGCACGATTGGTTGAAATAAAACTGGCCGATTTTAACATCATCGCTAATGTAGTGGGGGTGTATCCAGGGCCTGTGATCACTCGCTTTGAACTTGAGTTAGCTCCAGGGGTTAAAGCGTCTAAAATTACCAATCTATCAAAAGATTTAGCCCGTTCACTATTATCGGAAAACGTGCGTGTTGTGGAAGTTATTCCAGGCAAAGCTTACGTAGGTTTAGAGTTACCTAATAAATTCCGTGAAACCGTATTTATGCGTGATGTACTTGATTCAGAGGTCTTTAAAAATAGCAAATCGACATTGTCTATGGTATTAGGTCAAGACATTGCTGGCGAGCCGGTTGTGGTTGATTTAGGCAAGATGCCTCATCTATTGGTTGCAGGAACCACAGGTTCTGGTAAGTCGGTTGGTGTGAATGCGATGATCACCAGTTTATTGTATAAATCGGGCCCAGATGATGTCCGCTTTATTATGATTGATCCTAAAATGCTCGAATTGTCAGTATATGAAGGTATTCCGCATTTACTCTGTGAAGTGGTTACCGACATGAAGGAAGCGGCTAATGCACTGCGTTGGTGTGTGGGTGAAATGGAACGTCGTTACAAGTTAATGTCAGCATTAGGTGTGCGTAACCTTAAAGGTTACAACATCAAAATTAAAGATGCGGCGGCAAAAGGGGAGTACATTCCCGATCCATTATGGAAGTCATCTGAAAGTATGCTGGACGAGGCGCCACCTTTAGAAAAGCTGCCATCTATTGTGGTAGTGGTCGATGAATTTGCTGACATGATCATGATTGTCGGTAAAAAAGTAGAAGAACTGATAGCGCGTATTGCGCAAAAGGCTCGTGCTGCAGGGATCCATTTAATTTTAGCGACACAGCGTCCATCGGTTGATGTGATCACCGGCTTGATTAAAGCTAACATTCCGACCCGTATAGCCTTCCAAGTGTCATCACGTATTGACTCTCGTACCATTCTTGATCAACAGGGTGCAGAAACCCTCTTAGGCATGGGTGATATGTTATATTTACCGCCAGGAACGGGGTTGCCAAATCGTGTTCATGGTGCATTTATTGATGATCATGAAGTACATAAAGTCGTTGCCGACTGGTGTGCTCGTGGTAAGCCGCAATATATTGAAGAAATTCTTAATGGTGCCACTGATGGTGAGCAAGTATTGTTACCCGGTGAAACCTCAGATAGTGAAGAAGAGCTCGATGCATTATATGATGATGCGGTAGCATTTGTGACCGAAACACGCCGAGGTTCTATTTCGAGCGTACAACGTAAATTTAAAATTGGTTACAACCGCGCCGCCCGTATTATTGAAATGATGGAAGGACAAGGTATTGTGACGGCTCAAGGCCACAACGGTAATCGTGAAGTGTTGGCTCCGCCGCCACCAAGAACATAATAGGAATGATGATGAATAAACGTTTTACGGTATTAAGCCTATTATTGACAACGAGCTTAAGTTGCTTTGCCGCGATGGCAGATGACGCAACCCAATTACGTGAAAAGCTATCTAATATTGATAGCTTGCATGCGACATTTTCCCAGCAAGTGACCGACATTAACAATAAACCAATCCAAAGTGGAAGCGGCGTGTTTGCGCTTGCGTACCCTAATCAATTTTACTGGCATTTAACTGAGCCTGATGATTCACTGATTGTGGCCGATGGTGTTAACTTGTGGATTTATAATCCCTTTGCTGAAGAAGTCACAGTAATGGATGTTGCTCAAGCGGTTGATGCATCACCTATGGCCTTGTTGGTTCATCGAGATGAAGCCACATGGGCTAAATATTCAGTCACCAAGCGTGCAGTTAACGCTAAAGCAAGTTGTTTTGATATCCAACCTAAAAAACTCAACAGTAATGTTGTCGCCGTAAGTGTGTGTTTTGAAGCGAGTCAATTAGTTAAATTTAACTTAACTGACGAGCAAGGTAATCTAAGCCAATTTGCATTGACTCAGCAACGCACGGTGAAACCTGATGAAGCCAATATATTTGAGTTTGCCGTGCCCGATAACGTTGATATAGATGATCAACGTTTAAAGCAAACTAACTAAGTTATTTGATGGCTAATTTAGGTTTTGATTTTTCCCCAGACTTTCGCCCCTTGGCAGCTCGTATGCGTCCAAGGGAAATTAGCGAATATATTGGTCAGGCACATTTATTAGGTGAAGGTCAGCCTCTGCGTAGGGCGTTAGAAGCTAACCGAGCTCATTCGATGCTACTGTGGGGGCCGCCTGGTACAGGCAAAACCACCTTGGCAGAGTTAATTGCCCATTATGCCAACGCCCATGTTGAACGTATTTCTGCGGTGACATCGGGCGTAAAGGATATCCGGGCCGCCATAGAGCAAGCCAAGGCTATCGCCCAAAGCCGCGGTCAACGTACCTTATTGTTTGTCGATGAAGTCCACCGGTTTAATAAAAGCCAGCAAGATGCATTTTTACCTTTTATTGAAGACGGTACGGTCATTTTTATTGGCGCCACCACCGAAAACCCCTCATTTGAAATCAATAATGCCTTATTATCCCGGGCGCGCGTTTACCTGATTAATCGTCTCACACCAGACGAAATAAGTTTGATTGTTACCCAAGCATTAACCGATGAAGAACGGGGTTTGGGCAAACGCCAGTTAACATTACCTGCAGATGTGGCCAAGCAATTAGCCGACATTAGTGATGGCGATGCACGTAAAGCCCTTAATTTACTTGAGCTAATGAGTGATTTAGTCAGTGATGGTGGCGCATTTACCACCGACATGCTCACTCAAGTCGCGGGGCATCAAGCTGCGGGTTACGATAAAAATGGCGATCAATTTTACGATTTAATTTCTGCAGTGCATAAGTCGGTGCGAGGATCATCTCCCGATGCCGCCTTGTATTGGTATTGCCGCATTTTAGAAGGTGGCGGCGATGCCTTGTATGTTGCACGACGTTTATTAGCCATTGCCTCTGAAGACATTGGTAACGCCGATCCTGTCGCCATGACCGTTGCACTTAATGCATGGGATTGTTACCACCGTATTGGGCCCGCTGAAGGTGAGCGCGCCATTGCTCAGGCGGTGTTGTATTTAGCCAGTGCGCCTAAAAGTAATGCTGTTTATAGCGCATTTAACGCTGCGCGTGAGTTAGCTAAGCAAACTGGACACGAGCCTGTGCCGAACCACCTTCGCAATGCCCCGACCAAATTGATGAAAGAAATCGGCTTTGGCAAAGAATACCGTTATGCTCATAATGAACCGGGTGCTTATGCTGCTGGGGAGAATTACTTTCCTGAATCATTGCAACATAGCCAATTTTATCAGCCTACTAATAGAGGTTTTGAAAAACGCATTCAAGATAAATTAGCGCAGTTAAACCAACTTGATCAACAAAGCGAGGACAAACGCTATGACTAATGTGTTCTTGGTGGCACTAGGTGGGTCAATTGGTGCAGTTTTACGCTATCTTCTGTCAATTTTTATGATCCAGCTATTTGGAAGCAGTTTTCCTTTTGGTACACTGTTAGTCAATCTATTGGGATCGTTTTTAATGGGCGCCGTTTATGCGATGGGGCAATTAAGTCATATTAGCCCTGAAATTAAAGCGCTTATTGGCATTGGCCTATTGGGCGCGTTAACGACGTTTTCGACTTTCTCGAATGAAACCTTACTGCTGCTGCAAGAAGGCTTATGGCATAAAGCTATTTTAAATGTGTTGTTGAATGTCTCCTTATGTCTATTTATGGTGTATTTAGGTCAACAACTTATATTTTCTCGCGTTTAACTAAAAAGAACTGACAACATGCTAGATCCAAAATTTTTGCGTAATGAACTGGACATCACCGCCGAGCGTTTAGCCACTCGTGGCTTTATTCTTGAAGTCGATAATTTGACCAAGCTTGAAGAAAAGCGTAAATCGCTTCAAGTGGCTACCGAAGACTTACAAGCCTCGCGTAATGCGATATCGAAGTCGATTGGTCAAGCTAAAGCGCGCGGCGAAGACACCAGTTCCATTATGGCGCAAGTGGGTGATTTAGGTGCGCAGTTAGATGCAAAGAAAGCTGAGCTTGCTGAGTTGTTGCAACAGATCAATAGCATCGCCATGAGCATGCCAAATTTGCCAGACGAATCGGCTCCCGTGGGTGCTGATGAAAATGACAATGTAGAAGTACGCCGGTGGGGTACCCCAAAAGTATTCGATTTCGAAGTCAAAGATCATCTTGATTTAGGTGAAGCGTTAGGTGGATTAGATTTTAAAAGTGCGGTAAAAATTACCGGTTCACGTTTTATTATTATGCGTGGCCAAATTGCCCGTTTAAATCGTGCTTTAGGTCAGTTTATGCTAGACCTACACACCACTGAACACGGCTATACCGAAACATATGTACCGCTATTGGTTAATGAAGACAGTTTATTAGGTACAGGTCAGTTACCTAAATTTGGTGAAGATTTATTCCACACTAAACCGGCCACAGAAGAAGGCCAAGGTTTATCTCTTATCCCCACTGCAGAAGTGCCATTAACCAACTATGTGCGCGATATGATTGTGGATGAAAGTGAACTACCGATGAAAATGACCGCATTAACCTCATGTTTCAGAAGTGAAGCTGGCTCTTACGGCCGTGATACCCGCGGATTAATCCGTCAGCATCAATTCGACAAAGTAGAATTAGTGCAAATTGTTCATCCAGATAATTCAATGCAAGCACTTGACGAAATCACCGCAAATGCTGAAAAAGTATTACAGTTACTAGCATTACCGTACCGCACTATGGTGTTATGTACTGGTGATATGGGCTTTGGTTCAAGCAAAACCTTTGATATTGAAGTCTGGTTACCGGCGCAAAATACTTATCGTGAAATTTCATCTTGCTCGAACATGAAAGATTTCCAAGCCCGTAGAATGCAAGCCAGATACCGTAGCAAGGTAGATAACAAACCGGCTTTATTACACACATTAAATGGTTCAGGTTTGGCGGTTGGTCGTACGTTAGTGGCCGTGCTTGAAAACTATCAAAATCAAGATGGCACCATCACAATACCTGAAGTATTACGTCCATACATGGGTGGCTTAAGTCTGATTGGCTAAATGTTATGGGCTAATGTTATGGGCTAATATGATTTAGTGCTAGCCGCAGTCAATTTTGAGTGTGGCTAGGGTTTTAATCGTCAGTCTTTTACAAGATAGAGCTTAGACATTCATGGTCTAAAAAGACCTGTATGTTGTTGCGCGTTGAGTGACCCCACAATCCGTAAATCGAGTTAACGGCGTTACTGTATCGCAGCACATATTTTACTCCTACGTTGTATTGGAAATTGTGTCACTCAGTTTGAGTTGGTCACATATTTATAAGGGTTGGTACAACCAGCAATGGGTTCAAGTCGGCGTGATAATCGTAGGCTTATCTATTTATCAGTTATCTTCTTTTTTATTTTGTTGGTAATTGTTGAACTAGCTCAAGCAGTATTTATAGTGATAGAAAATATATTTCCAAAATAACCTCAGTTAAGGTTAGCCATTTAAAAAGCCCGCTTAAGTCATCTTAAGCGGGCTTTTTTGTAAGCCTTTTCTGCTATAAACATTTTGCCGGTTTTGGCAAACCGGCAATTTTTGTTGCTTGTTTAGCGGGACCAATCGGGAACAAGGTATACAAATATTTAGAGTTACCTTTATCCGCGCCTAAACGTTGGCCAATAGCTTTAACCAATATTCGAATGGCTGGACTGGTTTTGTACTCAAGATAAAAATCACGTACAAAACGGATCACTTCCCAGTGTTGTTCGGTCAACTCAATATTCTCAGTGGCAGCAATAACAACAGCCATGGATTCTTGCCAGTCATTGACGTTGTTTAAATAGCCTTGATGATCGGTTTCAATTTGCTGACCATTAAATTCAAAAAAATTTACCACGTTATGACCTTATCGTGTAACAAAGATTGTTCAACAAATTGTGAATAATCAATAATATCAAAAGAGCTAGCAGTCTTATTCGCTAACATCATCAAGCGTTCAACTAGGCCTCTTGCTACAACATCATCTTGCAGCACAAACAGCTTAATGTTTGCTAAACGTTGTTGCCACTGGGTTTGTAACAAACAATTCACCGCATCGCTAGACAATAAAATACTGTCAGTAGGGTGAATATACCGCAAGCAAGTATTTAAGGCATCGTCACTCATTGTTGATGTTTGGATATGATGTAATATCAAAATACTAACACCTCATCAGCCGCTTGCAGGGTTTTGGTGATCACATCTGGAGTTGCCACAGTGGCCGCAATACTAAAGTCATTGGGGTGTATTCCTAATGTGGTCATTGATTCAGCACAAACCAATACGGTATCAATATCGTAAAGAGAAAGCGCTTTAAACGCCGACACATAATCTTTAGAGCCTGCTTGCTCGGGGGTTTGGCCTGCCAGTAAATGTAATACCGCTTCATTGGTAAATACCAGACTCACTTGTTGCTCAAAGCTTGCGCTGAGCATGGCAAAATCTAACCCTTCACGGGTACTTGTGGTGCCAAAAGGGGCATGCCTAAAAATAATCACTAGTGATTTCATTGTCTATTCCACTAATACCTTAAAAGCTAATTAATCTATCTGCTTGCTCAATACCCACCACTAATTCACCTAAACCGCCCATGATAAATGCGTCGCTGCTATTCCATTGTGGTTTACCATTTTCCGTCGCATCTTGTTGCGATAATACGCCACGCCGCAGAGCTGCAGAGACACAATTGGTCAACGGTATCGAATGTTTTAATGACAATGATTGCCAATTGGAATGCATATCAATTTCGTCAGAAGCAGGACAGGTGAGGGCATTACTGTTAGTTACGCCATCTTGATAGAAAAAGACATTAATGATTTGATGGCCATTCGCTAATGCGCTTTGGCAAAATGCTAATGCACGAAAGCTGGCCGTAGAGCCATAAACGCTTCCATTTACTTGAATGATGAATTTGCTCATGATAAAAAAAATGACCCTAATGTAGGGTCATTTTAACGTAATTTGCTAGTGAACTCTATCGACGATTAATCGTCGCTGCCAATACCCATTAAATGTAGTAGGCTTATGAACAAGTTCAAAAAATCTAAGTACAATGAAATAGTCGCCCGAACGTAGTTTGTTTCGCCGCCATTCACGATACGACTGGTGTCATAAAGAATGAAACCGGTCATTAGCAACGCAATACCTGCGTTCATTGCCATAAATAATATTGAGCTACCGACGAATATATTAATGACCATCGCACCGATCATCACTAATAAACCCGCAAATAAGAAGCCGCGCATAAATGAAAAGTCTTTCTTCGTGGTTAACGCATATGCCGAAAGCGACACGAAAATGATAGAGGTTAAGCCTAGTGCCTGCATAATTAAGCCAGGACCATTTGCCATTCCGGCATAATGATTAAGAATGTAACCGAGTGAAGCGCCTTGCATACCCGTAAAAGCAAACACCCAAAAAATACCTGCAGAAGTGTCAGCTTTTTTGAGTGTTACAAATAACAATACCAAGCTACCAAGCGATAAGCCTATTGACATCATTGGGCCAAGGTTTATCGCCATGGAAAAACCAGCAGTGACAGCAGAGAATGCTAATGTCATCGCCAGAAGCATGTAGGTGTTTTTTAACAGTTTATTGACCTCAGTAGTCGATAGACTGGTTGATATAACTGATTGTTGATTCATTATCGTCTCCAGGTGTTAACTCAATGATTCGCTCTACGAGAAAAAATATTTCTCACTCTGAAGCTAAATCTATTTGTATAGCGTAAGCAATGTATATTAAACCAAAATTAATTCATAACTAACATCATCTTAATAGTTGCTAATTTAACATATACGGTTTGATAAGTAATGCTATTACAAAAAACATATTTGGCGTAACAGGATTAACTAAGCCATTCTTTTTTTAGTTTTTCGGTATCACCTAGGTGATCTAATACCCACTGCATTGCTGGGCTCATGTTGGCATTATTCCAGGCTAAACAGCAGGCTGTGTCTTGCTTTGGTGTGGCGAGTTGTTTTTCTATGAGCGCGCCGGCTTTAATAAAGATATCGGCCAAATGGTATGGCATATATCCCACGCCTAAGCCTTCTCTAAAACAATTAATCGCTCTGATCCAATCAGGTACCACAATTCTGCGCTGATTATTCAGCAACCAATTAGGTCGATGGGCAATATTATGGGCGGTATCTTGCAGGCAAATTGACGGATATTGCAATAACTCTTCATCCGTTAATGCATGCTCTGCGATAGCTAAAGGGTGGTTTTTACCGACTAAAAAAGACCACTCAATCATCCCCATATGGCGGGACTTAAATGTACCACCAACAGGAATGCTTGACGTTGCACCAATGGCGATATCGCTTTTGCCGCTGGACAAAGCTTCCCACACTCCATTATAGACTTCTAAGCGGATAATCAATTCTATGTCGGTAAAGTGGCGATAAAAATCAGCAATTAAGCCACTAATTTTGTCAGCACGCACCATATTGTCAATCGCAATAGATAACGAAGGGCGCCAGCCATTAGCCACTTTTTGTGTATCACGTTTAATATTATTAAGCTTGGTCATAATGTCACGCGACTGGGCCACAAAATGTTCACCAGCGGGCGTCAAACTGACACTGCGATGGTGACGCTCAAACAATATTACCCCTAAGTCATCTTCAATTTGTTTAATTGCATAACTCACCGCAGACGGCACTTTATTCAATTTATTGGCTGCGGCGGTAAAACTACCCACACGGGCCACGATATCTATCATCTCGAATGCTTGTTCTGAAAGCATCTCGCTATCCTTGGCATTGGCAAAATTACTAGCAGTAAAGGTAAACATTAACCCTAATCAAATCAAGCAAAGTTGCCGTTATCGGCTGTTTAATCATGTTTTCGCTTAGCCCATTGCTGTATTCGAAGCTTAATAGCCGATAGCGCAGTCGCGGGCTTTTGGTGTTGAGTGAACCAATACCATTGAGCAATATTAGCTGCGCGATACATTTTGAATCACCGAACAGCAGATGATAAGTTAATTTGTGTGTTTAATAGACACTTAACGGGTTATTTGCAATTTACCCTTTACACCAAAGGGTCATTGTCATATTATTCGCCCGCTCGGAGGGATGGCAGAGTGGTCGAATGCACCGGTCTTGAAAACCGGCAACGGTTTATCCCGTTCTAGGGTTCAAATCCCTATCCCTCCGCCACATTAAATGAAAGAGCCTGCTTATCAAAGCGGGCTTTTTTGTGTCTGTAATAGTTTTGAACCCAGGGTTCCTATTTTTCAGATCGCTATCCCTCCGCCACATTCAACAAAAGGCCTTATCGAAAGATAAGGCCTTTTGTTGGGCGAAAGATAGGACTTTGAACCCACGGGTTCCTCTTTATAAAAGCAAGCTATCCCTCCGCAATATTAAATGAAAGAGCCTGCTTATCAAAGCGGGCTTTTTTGTGTCTGTAATAGTTTTGAACCTAGGGTTCCTATTTTTCAGATCGCTATCCCTCCGCCGCATTCAACAAAAAGGCCTTATCGAAAGATAAGGCCTTTGTTTGGGCGAAAGATAGGACTTTAAACCCAAGTGTTCCTCTTTATAAAAGCAAGCTATCCTTCCTCAAGATTAATATCCAATAAAAATTAACCATGAGTGTCATCGTTAGCGTTATCACTTGTATACCGAATAAAATGGGCGAGCATTTTTATTCCCACAAGTACTTGGGTTATGTTGACTTGTGTTTTAACCTAAACCAAAGGTTAATAGTAACAGGCTAAATCGGCTGTTTTCTACAGACAGCTAAATTAACGATCAAAGGACCTGCAATGAACTTCAGTGATAAACCAGACCGCACATCGTCAAAAGCCCATAAATGGGAAAAATACAAAGGTACCGATATACTGCCTATGTGGATTGCTGATACTGAATTTCGCTGTGCTGAGCCTATTTTATCCGCCTTACATCAGCGCATTGATGACGGCTTATTTGGTTATACCTTACCGGCTCACGATACCGATGCCAGTGAGGCTGTTGTGGCATGGTGTCAACGTCAGTATAACTGGAAGATTGATCCTAGTTGGCTAGTGTGGACTCCGGGTGTGGTGCCCGCATTTAATGTGGCTATTCAAGCATATTGCCAAGCAGGGGATACGATTATCGTACAAACACCCAATTATCCTCCGATAATGGCAGCACCTGCAATTAATCATCTCAACCGAACTTGTATCGGCTCGATAGAAGTGGAAGGTCGCTGGACACTCGATTTTAATGCCTTAGAAGCGGCTGCCGCGGATCCTAAAGCCAGCTTATTTATTATGTGTAATCCGATGAATCCGCTCGGCTCAGTTTTAAACCAAGACGAGTTAGACACAATTGCAGCAATATGCAGAAAACATGGCGTTATGCTGTGCTCTGATGAAATACACTGCGATTTAATTTTAGATGACGTGCCACATCTACCGGCCAGTGCGCACCCAGAGTTGGCTGAGTATTCAGTGACATTAATGGCCGCCAGTAAAACCTTCAATATTGCTGGATTAGGTACGTCCTTCGCTATTATTCCAAACGAAAAATTAAGAGCAGACTTCAACCATGCTGCCCGCGGCAGATTACCATCGGTAACCGTTACAGGCCTTACCGCTACTAATGCAGCTTTCAGGCATTGCGATGAGTGGCATCAACAACAAGTGGCGTATTTAACTGAAAATCGCGATTATTTGGTGACTGAAATCAACAAAATTGAAGGTTTAAAAGCAATCTCACCCGCGGCTACTTTTTTGCTGTGGGTTGATGCCAGCGGTTTGCAAGTCACCGATACGCAAGCCTGGTGTGAAGCCAAAGGTGTTGGTCCATCAGCGGGCAGAGATTTTGGTGATAAAGACTGTTTTCGCTTGAACTTCGGTTGCTCACGAGATTATTTAGTCGAAGCCATTAAAAAACTGCAGGGCTGAGACGTTTAACCACTGGGAAAAGATTTGTTTCTTGGCAAGTAATATTAATATAAAGTAAAAAAGTTGAGCCTTTATCCAGTAGTAAATCGTATGACTATAGAATAAAAATCAAAGGAACGTGTTTCAGGATGACCTTACCTATACAAAACGCACAAGAAATGGCTAAACGATCCGCAACGTTTGTTGACTCTGGAGCATTGCGCCGAACCCCTACACTGAACAGTGGCACCGTGGATGATAAGCGCAAAGAAATAGCGCTTTACTTCACTAATACCTTCGATACCTATACGCAACTGTTCGATTGTTTGCGCGATGATGCTGTTTTCTATCAAAAACCTATACCCTTGCGCCACCCGCTTATTTTCTATCTTGGGCATACGGCCACTTTTTTCATCAACAAGCTACTATTGGCAAAACTGATACCCGATCGGATTAATCCTCATATGGAATCAATTTTTGCGGTGGGTGTTGATGAAATGAGCTGGGATGATCTGTCTGAAGACAGTTATGACTGGCCCAGTGTTTCTGCGGTAAAAGACTACCGCGCTAAAGTGCGTGCCACAGTATTAACATTAATTGATACCTTGCACCTTGTCCTACCCATTGATTGGGAAAATACCTGGTGGCCCATCGTCATGGGTATTGAGCACGAGCGTATTCACCTTGAGACGTCGTCTGTTCTCATTCGCCAACATGAACTTGCCAAAGTCCAGCCATTACCTCAATGGCCAGCTTGCAAAGATACTGGCCAAGCGCCAAAAAACAAACTGATAAGCGTTACTGCCGGCTCAGTTAATCTTGGAAAATCCTTTGATAGTGCCTTCTATGGATGGGACAACGAATATGGCCAACATCAGGCAGAGGTAGCCGAATTTAAAGCCAGCCAATATTTAGTCAGCAATCAAGAGTTCCTCGAGTTTGTTGAGGACGGTGGTTATGAGCAAAATCGTTTTTGGAGCGATGAAGGCCTGGCTTGGCGGCAGTTTACTGAGGCGAAACACCCGGTATTTTGGCGTTGGCACAATGGTTGGCGTTTGCGCCTGATGACACAAGAAATTGATATGGCTTGGGACTGGCCTGCTGAAGTAAACTACCATGAAGCGAAAGCGTTTTGTGAATGGAAAACCGTAGAAACTGGGCAACAGATCCGCATGCCAACGGAAGACGAATGGCATCGTCTATGCTCACAAGCGGGCGTTGAAGAGCTGGGTAATAGCGCGGCCGATGCAAACTTGCATCTTGACCATTTTGCATCATGCTGCCCGGTAACGCGCTATCAACATGGCAGTTGGTTTGATGTGGTGGGCAATGTGTGGCAATGGACTGAAACGCCTATTTATCCCTTCGATAACTTTAAAGTACACCCACTGTATGACGATTTCACCACGCCAACTTTTGATGGTAAACACAATATAATCAAAGGTGGTTCATGGATCTCAAGTGGTAACGAAGCGCGCCTTAGTGCACGTTATGCGTTTAGACGTCACTTTTCGCAGCACGCCGGATTTCGCTATATTGCCTCCGAAGTTGAGGCAATGTCTCCTAAGGCTTACTATGAAAGTGATCAGCTTCTGTCAGAATATGCAGAGTTTCACTTTGGTGACACCTGGTATGGCGTAGAGAATTTTCCTAAAGCCTTAGCTGATATTGCACTTGAGGCAATGAAGGGCAAAACCACCGGTAAAGCACTTGACTTAGGCTGTGCGTGTGGTCGAGCAAGTTTTGAGTTGGCCCGTCAGTTCGATGAAGTAGACGGTATTGACTTTTCTGCCAACTTTACCCGCCTAACGGCTAAAATGGCGCAGCAAGGCGCAGTGCGTTACGCCCGTGCCGAAGAAGGCGAATTAGTTAGCTACCATACTCGTACCCTGCAAGAACTAGGGTTGGAAGCTTATGCAAACCGTGTTGCATTTCATCAAGGCGACGCCTGTAACCTCAAACCCCAATTCACTGCTTATGATTTAGTACTAGCAGCTAATTTGATTGATAGGCTCTACCAGCCGAGCCGTTTTCTGGCGGATATGGCACAGCGCATCAATGATGGCGGCTTGCTTATTATTGCATCGCCTTACACGTGGCTGGAAGAACATACACCCAAGGAAGAATGGATAGGGGGTTTCAAAAAAGATGGCGAAAACTACAGCACATTAGATGGCTTGAAAGAGCAACTATCAAGCCACTTTACGTTAGTGGGTGAGCCGCGCAAAGTCCCGTTTGTGATCCGTGAAACTCAGCACAAGTTTCAGCATACCTTGTCTGAACTTACGGTTTGGGAGCGCTTGCCACGCTGATAAGCGCCTCAATTTCCTGAGCAATCAATTTGTGGTCTACCAGTTGTTCAAACCAGCTGGTGGCCACAATATCGCTTTGCAATCCAAGCAAGGTTCCCAGCACTATGCCGCGATGTACGTTGTCACCGCCTAAGTTAGTATTGACTCGCAGTGCTTGCCAAGGATCATTTTGGTATTTACAGGCTAGATACAAGACGACAGGCCAAGAATCTGAAATATAACATGCCCTTGAAAATATCTGGCCGACGACCTGATTGTCGGGCACGTTACGTTTTAACAGACCGGCTAAATTAGTACTGGTTAGGCCCTGACTTGCTTCAAGTATAAGTGCCTTAATGCCTGCCTCATCAGGCCCATCCATCAGACCACACAAGAGTTGCACGTAGCGATCACACACCTGCATTAAGGATTCATCAGGATGGGTCAAGGCCAGATGCGCTCGGCAGGCAATCTTTATCTCGGCTTCGCTGATGCCCTTAAGTCGTTCTGAAAAAACCAAAGGCGCTATTGTCACCAATGCACCAATGGATGCGGTGTCGTGAGTTATCATTCCACAGTTTTCAGGCTTGCGTCCCAGCGCCAAGTTAGCAAAAAATCCTCGATGGTAGGATTCTGCATAAGTATCGGGATGAGCGGCGGGGGTCTTTGTCATAAAGTCAATGTAGGCGCTAACAAATGCCTGTCGGTCGTAGCGTTGTGGCGAACTCGCCAAGGTGCGCATCAATACACGAGCGCAATGTGCGTTGAGGGTGTTTTCACCCGCCTGCATGCCTTGATGATAATGGACATTAGGTCGGTCCCAAAACAGCGCCTTATCTTTTAAAATAACATCGCCAACCACTTGCGGCGACTGAACGATAGACGAATGCCCTTTAGACGAACTATCAGCTGACTGTCGCCCCCCTTTATGCTTGGAGTGCAATGACATAATAGATGAAGGGTGAAACTCAGGTGCGGCCTCAAAGCGCTCAATACCACCAGTAAAAGCACGCTCTATTTCCATTGGTTGATAATACCAATGCACTGGCATGGCCAAAGCATCAGCAATAAAGCTTGTTTTAAGTGCCCAGGTAACGCGAAGTGGCTGAGAAGGGGTGTGATTCATGATAATGCCTCTTTCACATGGTAAAAAAACAACTCGCACCTGCATTAGATACCGCAACAATAGGTTGTGAATCGATAACGAATGGTTAATTTTTACCATGTGAATATTGATTAAAAATGTATGTGGTCATACTAGGTACGTCATTTATACAAAAGTAGACGTTTTTTTAAGGCAATAGGCTAAATTTATTTCGCAACCATAATATTCAACCCGACAAGCGCAACAGCTTTTTTGAGTATTTGGAGTATGTGGAAGATGTAGAGGATGTGACCCATTGAGTTTATAAATGAGCCTGTAAATGAGTTTATAAATGAGCTTATAAATAATTATTTGCCGCACTCTGTGATGATATATCTTTTGATTTGGCCTTTGCTTGGTAGCTAAACCATTGCTTATAAAAGACGAAAGGTTTATTTTTTTTCATATCCTGCTTGTTTATAGTTTACCCAATTATCTGTACTGATATACTCAGCTTCATCCCAATTGTTACCATACTGTGTGCCAATGCCTGTAATCACTCCTAACTTACCCCGTAGCCCTGGTTTTTTGCAGTCTCTTATCTGTTTTAGCGTGATTATCATCACCATTGCAGGAGGACTTTTTGGTTTAGGGATCAGCCTGCATACACTGATGTTTCTGTGTCTTTTGTGGATAGGACTCAACGCTTTTAGTCTTGGCTACGGCTATATACACATACGCGAGTTGATGACTAGCGCCCTCACCAGAGCCATGCCTGCCATCTATATATTTATATTGATCGGCATGGTGATTGCTAGTTTTATGCACAGTGGCACCATCGCCACGCTTATTTATTATGGCCTTAGCTGGCTGAGTCCAAGTTTGTTTTTGGCCGTCGGTTTATTACTGTGCGCCTTGATGTCGGTAGCAACCGGAACATCTTGGGGTACCGTCGGCACCTTAGGCGTGGTTTTTATTGGCATCGGCTCTGCCATGAATATTCCCCTGCCTTTAGTCGCAGGTATGATTGTCTGCGGTGCAACCTTCGGTGATAAAATGTCGCCGATTTCAGATACCACAAATCTCGCCGCTATGAGTGCTGGCACCGATATTTATCGACACATTTACTCCATGCTGTTCACCACAACGCCCACTTTTATTCTCACTTTCTTAATATTTTTAGTGATCGGATTGAACTATGGTGAGCAAAATCTAGACTTGGCAGAAGTTACCTCAATTCAAACAGCACTTGCCAACAATTACAGCCTTACGCCGCTGATTACGTTATTACCACTGATTTTACTCGCTGTGCTGAGCATTAGAAAAGTGCCTGCAGAAGTGACTATGTCATGCAGTATTATACTCGCCGTGCTAATCGCGATTGTTTATCAGCAAGAAAGTGCTATCTCCGTGCTTAATGCGCTGTGGGAAAATACGCCCGAATCAACGGGTATCCCCAGTTTAGATGCTTTGCTTGGTCGCGGCGGCATTAGCAGCATGAGCTGGACCTTGCTGCTGGCTTTAATGGCTATCGCACTTGGCGGAATTTTGCACGGCGCGGGATTTCTCACTGCACTATTAGCCGGCATCATAAAAAGAGTGCAGCGCACCGCCACCCTTATTGCCACAACTATTATGTCCGGCTTCTTAGGTAACATTGCTATGGGAGAGGCTTATATTTCGATTATTCTAAGTTGCCAACTGTTTAAGCCCAAATATGAGCAACAAAATTTAGAGGCTGCCATTCTTTCGCGCTCAGTTGAAGAAGGTGCCACTATGACCACAGGTCTTATTCCGTGGACCACGGCCGGTGCCTTTTATACCGCCACTCTAGGGGTAGACGTACTTGACTACGCGCCCTATGCTTTTTTCAACTACCTTAATGCCATCATTGCAGTGGCAATGGCCGCCTTTGGTATTGGTCTTCTCAAACCGAAAACCAAACCAGCTTTGGCCGTTTTTACTTCAAGGGAGCCATAGTCACACCGCTGGCGATGGTAAATGTTCCGAGGTTTTAGTAACAGGTTTTCTTGACGGGATTGCACAAACATTGGATGATAAATTAACATCCAATTCTACTGCAAATAAGAATAAATAGGTGCGCCATGCTTTGGGATACGTTAGGTACCGCGCGAGATATTGGTCGACTGAATGAGCTTGCATCGGTCTTAATCCGTTATGGTTTTGGCGATGTGCTGCGAAGACTAGGCCTAGCGAATGTGGTTAATGGCGCAGGTAAGGCACTGCATTGGAAGTATGCTTCGGAAATAACCAATGTAGAATCACCAGTCAGGTTTTGTCATGCCTTGGCTGAAATGGGGCCAACCTTTATTAAACTAGGACAGATCCTTGCGACACGCTCAGATCTGTTTTCTCCAGAGTGGATTGTTGAATTTGAAAAATTACAGGATCAAGCTCCTCCGGTATCATTTGAATTAATCTGTAAACAGTTACACGAAGACTTAGGATGTAGCCCGCAACAGGCTTTTGCCGAATTTGATCCTAAACCTCTCGCTGCCGCCTCCATTGCGCAAGTTCATCGAGCTCGATTACAAGATGGCACTGAGGTCATTATTAAGGTCCGCAGGCCGGGTATCCGACCGATAATGGAGGCCGATTTACGTTTACTTGCCCGCATTGCTGAAGTTATGGAGTCCGAGTCAACAACTTTACGGCGTTTTAGACCTCGTGAGGTGGTACGTCAATTTACCCACTCTTTGCGGCGGGAATTGGATTTGTTGGCCGAGTGTCGTAATGCTGAAAGGATCGCCAAAAATTTCAATAATGATCCAAAAATCGTTATTCCTAAAGTTTATTGGTCGTGGTGCCGTGAACGTGTCAATGTTCAAGAATTTATTGATGGTATTTCTGGGCGAAATATCGAAGCTGTGGAGAAAACAGGGTTAGATAGAAAATTGTTAGCCAAGCATGGCGGTCAAGCGGCGTTAAAAATGATGTTGATTGATGGTTTTTATCATGGAGATCCCCATCAAGGTAATATTTTTTATCTGCCGGAAAATAGAATTGCATTTATTGATTTTGGTATGGTTGGACGACTGTCTTTCGAGCGCCGACATCAATTGGTACAGCTTTTACATAGCATGGTTGAGTTGGATGCGCCTAGAGTTGTTGAAGTATTACTGACTTGGGCTGGAGATCCGCTATTAAATTGTGAAAATCTTACTTTTGAAGTAGAAGAGTTTGTTGATAAATATCATGGCGTTTCATTAAAGAACTTCAATTTGGGCATGATGCTTACTGAGCTGATGTCATTACTTAGAGAATATAGCCTTAACTTACCCCCTGATTTAACTATATTGATTAAAGCATTGATAACGCTTGAAGGCGTTGCCCTGCAGTTAGATCCTGACTTTGATATGGTTTCTGAAGCAGAGCCATTATTACACCAGCTAATGTTAGACCGCTATGCACCAGATGCAATGGCCAAAAGAGGTTGGCAAGCTATTGTCGGTACCGCCGAACTTTTAACCGGATTACCGCAAGATTTACAGCAACTTTTTCGCTCAGCGCGTAGCGGGAGATTTCAGCTACATGTTGATGTAACGAGGTTAAAAGCCTTTGGCAATCAACTTGACCGTGCCGCTAGCCGACTGGCAATAGGTAATGTTGTAGCAGCCATGATTATTGGCTCTTCTATTGTTATGACGGTTGATGGTGGCCCGACCTTGTTTGGTTTGCCGTTATTTGGCGTTCTTGGATTTCTGAGTGCTGTCGTTGGTGGAATATGGTTAGTGTTCTCTATCTGGTCAAGCGGACGGGGGAGATGAGTCGCTTTTTTCCCACTCAATAGATAAACATGGCCGTAACCGTTGGCGCTACATTGCAGGGTCATCGCATTAAAATTACGGGGCGATAATTGATAACCACTTAATCAGGCATTTTTGTTTTGCGCAACATTGATGACAGTTCTATTGTGTGGAAAAATAATTATGCCACTTAAAAATAAACAGAATACAGTGAGCATTTAGCGCTAAAACGGCGACAAGGTGCAACAATCTGCCAATGCCTAGTGGTGTGCTTAAGGTTTAAGGTTTAAGGTTTAAGGTTTAAGGCTTAACGTTTAACATCAATTATCCCATTTCATCCTTGATTAATATCAAACCGCTTGTGATGTTTGAATCTGCCATAATGCTCATCGATTTTCATCTAAAGCTCAATTTTTCGCTAATTCCCGTTCAATTTATACATTTAAATAGTGATAAATACTATCGCAATCAAAGTTGAACAACATTCTGTTAATTCATCATTAAAATGGGTCGCTTGGGTTTTCTTCTTTTTTTGCGAAAAGGTAACGCATCATTTATATCTATAAGAGCGTTAATAAATGTTGAATGAGAAGAATACAGAAACTGTCTATGCGGATGTCATCAATTGGGTCTGCTCTACGTAGTAACAATTTTTAGTTGGCACATTTAAATTTTTGGCATGCAAAAAAGCCTCAAAATCGAGAGGCTTTTTTATTTATAGAATAAATAAAATCTATTTTCTATCTAGTTATTTACCGCTGCAACATCTTGGTAAACTTTAAGATCTGTGTGTATTTCGTCTTTTAGAGGACTCAGTTTAAATTTACGGATTTTAGCAAACTGGTAAACAAATACGCCGAGATTAAATGCAATACTGATAATACTAATTAACCACATTGCATCAGTATTATGCGAAGATTTAACCGCATATGCGCTAGTATCTACGAATGAAGGGAACGTCATTACAAACATCATCCAGAAACCTAGTGTTGATGCTCTGTGCTGTAACCATGCACCTTTTTTGATAAAGAAGGCCGGAATAGTACAAGAAAGAAGCAGACACATACCGGCATAGAATGAATGATCTGGTACACAGTTGTACACGTAAGCAAAGTTCCATAGGTCATACGCGATGATCCAGAACCAAAGCATATCTGGCCACATCATATCTTGAGATTTATTTTTACTGATGTAGATACCAGCCCAACCACAGATTGTAACGATGTTTAAGATACCCGCAATAGCGTTAAGGATGTTCCACTGGCCGCCAATAATAAGCATACCATCGTGCATACCATTGAAACCAGAAGTCTGGAATTCACGCATAACAGCTTCAAAAATATTGAAACCTAAAATAAAGGCAGGAAAAAACAACAAATATTTATTATTAACTGCACCTTTAATATAACGGATAGCCATAAAACCAATGACACCAGCAAGACAAGAGTAAACTTTAACCCAAGCAAACCAACTGCCTACAGTAGTACCTTCGGCAGCTGTTGTTGGCCACACGAAGATGGTTAAAATAATCGGTAAGACAATGAAACAGAATATTGCAGCCCATTTACTGCGTCTAGATATTTCATTGAGCACAATTAGCGCGAGTGTGACCGCCACACCAACAAGCGCAGATTGCCAAGGGATTGTTTCAAAAAACATATATATTCCTTTATTTTGTGTTGCTAAAGTAAAGCTTCCTTTGTGGATAAAAACGACCATTACAATTCACAGTTGGTAGTGTGAAATCTTTGCTTATTGTTGGTAATTTAATGAGTTAAAATGATTAATTAGTCGTTAATCAAATAGCTCAATATCCCCAAACCATAAAACGTGATTAAACGTCACGTTTTTATAATCTCGAGTTCTCGACTAAATGTCAAAATATAAATTCTACTTCTGTTTATTTTGTGTTCTAGATCTCTAATTAATACTTGTAAGATTACTTTTACTCAAATGCCGCAACATAATTACCAAGCTGAATCTGATTTTTTAATATGCTATATTGAGCCAATTATTTATTCTATATTATGAGCAAGAGCTTAATCAGATGAATTTAAAACAAGCCACCAACCGAAAAAATCCTAGTCAAAATCGTAGTAAAGAACGAGTGGCAATAATCCTTGAAGCCGTGAAGGGGTTAATTGAAGAAAGAAACATCGGTAACCTTAAAATTACTGATATAGCTAAACGTGCGAATACATCCCCAGCCTCGATTTATCGATATTTTTCAGATAAAGAAGCAATCATTCTTTCTTTAGCTGAACATTTTATGGAAAAAATCCAGCTTATCGTGGATAAACATGTTATTGCTCTGAAAACACTTGAAGACCTAGAGATGGTGCTAAATAATAATTTTGATGATATTTATTTATTACATAAAAATGAGTCGGCACTACGTCAAATTTGGTTTGAGTCGATTGATACCGATCTTGTTAATCTTGCGACCTTAGAAAGTAATGTCAAAGCCGACAAAATATTTCAAAGCGTACTCAAAGTCGCTCGTCCTAAAGATGAGATACAGTTAAAGCAATTTATTTTATTGATGAGTCTTCTATTTAGCTCCGTTATACGCCTGTGTTTTTCTAGTGATGCGAGTACACCGGAACAGCTAAAGAAGATATATGTTGATACGGTTATGTCTGGTATGGCTAATTATATTGAATAAGAGAGAGGCGTGCCTGATTACCAAGGTCGGAATACATGAGTACCCATTCCAACGGCTAATCTGCATGGGTGTCCCACGTTTATAGGGCCACTGCTACGGATTTCAGTAGAGGCGTAGCTGGACTGTCAACGCCTATTTTTATAAATATCAAGGCAGTACAACCGCTTGTTGCGGTACATGAGTCGCATCAAAAGCAATGACAAGAGTGAACTGTAGAATAGAGACTTAAGGCCATCGGTGAACACATTATTGCCTTGACCCACCGAGGGGGGTACATATGTGGCATAAATTTTTAGACAATGATGAACCGGCTCGGTTAGATAACCTGTTAGCTCGTATTTTTGGAACAATGTGAATAAACACCAATATGACGCAATACCCCGCTAAAATATCTTTATTTGATTACTGAGTTATCAAATAAAGATATTGTCTAGTTTTAATAATCGAATCGCTATAAAAAAGCCCTTCAAGAATTAAATTAATGAAGTGCTCTGAGTCTTTGTTATAAAGAGTTTAATTAAGTATTTTCTTTAATAACTAGTTTATAGTCTTTTGAATCTGTGAATATTTCATCTTTTAAAGGATTCAGTTTGTGTTTACGGATCTTATTAAACTGGTATACCACAAGGGCAACATTTGCCAGTAGTGCGATCAAACTTACAATGAAGAATGCTTTTGGATCATGCGTTGTTGGAACTGGTGCAATTTTATCTGCGAACTGAGGAACAGACATGACAAACATGATCCACAAGGCTAATGTTGAAGCGCGATGCTGTAGCCAAGCACCTTTCTTGATGAAGAATGCAGGGATAGTACAAGATAGTAACAGTACAACACCCGCGTAGAAAGAGTGATCCGAGATACAATTATAAGTGTAAGCGAAATTCCAGAAATCATAAGCAATGATCCAAGGCCAGATCATATCAGGCCAGATCATATCTTTTGACTTATCTTTTGAAATAATAATTCCAGCCCAACCACAAATAGCAACAATGTTAAGTAGACCTGCAATACCATTCATGATGTTCCATGAACCTGACATCATCCAAAGTTGGTTAATGATTTCGCCATCCCATGCACCATAGCTATAGACTTGGAAATCACGAATACAGGCTTCGAAGATATTAAGAGCAAGAATAGCCGCGGGGAAAATTAACACATACTTATTTTTAGAAAGACCAGGAATGAAGCGAATGGCCATAAAACCAATTGCACCAGCAAGACAAGAGTAGGTTTTTACCCAGTTAAACCAGTTGCCTGTACCGTACTCATTACCAGGCGCTGCAGTGGTTGGCCAAATGAAGATGGTCAAGATGATAGGAAGCACTATAAACATAGAGATCCCACCCCAACGGGTAGTACGAGCAAATTCATTGAAAGCCATTAAGGTAAAGAGAACCGCAATCGCGATCCCCCAACCTTCAATATTTGGCATATTATATAAAAAACCCATAGTATTTCACTTCCTTATAATTTAAAAATAATCAGAGTTGTTTTCTACTTAACGTCATTCGGTTTATTAACTGGAAATTTAATTGGCCTTAACATTAGCAAGCTAAATATCTCTCTTATTAAGTCGATACTATCTGCAGTTGCATAAAATCGCTTAACTCGAATAACGTCGAGCAGTATTTATAGCAAAAAAGCAATGGTACATTTTTTTGAGATGGTGAAAAATTACTAATCTCAAGTATCAACAATAACCATCAAGTGGCGAGTAACTTACTCCTATAATCAACGATTTTCAATAATCTAAATCACAAATTAGTGCATTTACTCTAAAAATATATGTAAATCACTATATCTGGCTGTTTTTAAAGGGTTTTACTATTATTAATTAAATTGAATTATAGAGCGGAAATCGATGTCGTGGCTAGACTATTATCAATTTTTTACGATAAAATAAACGTAAAAAGAACTAATATTTCTATGGAGTGGTTTATATAATAAATCACTAATAAAACATCGAGGTTTAATTTTGTGGAGTGAGTTGTACTCGAACACTTTATATTACCGATTACTAAAAAAGCACTTCAAGAAGTAAAATAAAAAAGGGTTCAGGATGTTTATAATCGAAATTTTAATTAAATTTCTCTTTAATAAAATTTTATAAACTGCTGTGGTTGTAAATATTTCATTTTTGATGGATTAAGTATGTGTCTACGGCTTTTTTTAACGGGTAGACTAAAAGTGCAAGATTTGCCTTTGCCGTATTCATTGCTAGGAACCGCTTTCGTTGGTCAGAACAATATAGTAAGTATAATTGGAAGTACAATTAGAGAGAGTGATAATGCCTCATTTTTTAGAACTACCTAATGGGTTGAAAGCCATTAAATAAAAGAGCACTATTTATGTCGAGAAGCAGGCAAATTCAAAGCCAGCGGACCATTTTTTGCACGCAGTTGCTGGTATTAACCTAATTGTCGTTCAGTGGAAACATATCTCGAGGTCGCGACATTAGTATGACCAGTCTGCCTGAAGATGTTGTACTGACCCAATCTAAGATCAGTCAATGGGTCATCAACTAATCGAGGACAACGCTGCAGAGCATTGCAGATTATTTTTTATGGTGCGTTAAGACCCAATTAAACCAACCCATGCATTGACGGACGCCGCCAAAGTAGATCAGAACTTGAAAGGCGCGACACAACTGGTGCAACAGTTTTATGGTCATAGCAAAAAACACAACAATCGCTCGAAACAAAATTAACAATGTTCTCTGTGATCTTGACCATTACATTCAGCTGAGGGGGCGGGTTCACAATTTGAAGAATATCGATGTTGATCTGTTGCTCAAGGTTTACCTGCGAAAGTAGCAAGGACGAAGACCCGCCGAACGGCTCCCTTCTTGATACTGTAGCGCAAGTGGTCAGCCTAGGGCTGAAGGTCAAGTCTTTGTGTTCGCTTTTTTTTTGATCATGAGCATCTTTTTTAAGTCGCAAAGCGGGGTGATTGTGGCTTAAAAATACTGAGCATTAAACGCTAAATGAGTGAGCCATTAATGCTAGCCATTAACGCTAGCCATTACAATGATCCGTTCATCAGGCCTTGCTCATTTTAATCATGCCGAATAACAATTTTCATATTTACTTTTTAGTTTCAATAGCTTAATAAATTGCACCGTGATGACCAAATAAAATACGATTCCTCGTTCTGCGCGAAGGTAAGCCACCGTATGCGATCTATTTTCGGTTGAGTTACAAAGGCGCTGAGCTTGTTAACTTCACCACTTTAATAGATTGGTGTGTGCTGAGAGGGTACAGTCAAGGTCATAACTGCGCCACCCATTATGCGATAATCTGCTGATGAATAGTGCTAATACCTATGCAGGTATCGCTATTGTGCACAAATTATAAGCCATCCAGTTTGGCTTTATCATCGTTTTACACTGAGCTTTATCGATATTGAAGCATTGCTAACGGCTAGAGGAGATTAAACCGCGACTTATACGAGTCTTGCAGTGTTTTAGAACGATCTTTATAATCAATCATGTCACCAATATTGATGATGATTTTTAAATCTTTAGTATTATTTTTCACCGACTCACCCAAGACTTCATTGGCATTGGTTTTTATAAATACTGGTAATATCGGCAATCTATTTTTCATCGCGATGATTTGAGCGCCTTCTTTAAACTCAGTCAATGTTTCATCACTCTTATTACGCGTACCTTCAGCGAACACACTAATAGAATAACCTTTGGAAACCTTGTTTTTAATGTCAGTAAAAAACGAACTCATTGTACTTGATTCTCTATCTAGCAATACTGTGCCAGCATTTCTGGTAAACATACCAAAGAAAAACGAATTATAAAGTTCTTTTTTCGCAATCCATAAACTGTTAATTCCCTTATGCTTTAGAGCAATCTCGACAATTAATGGATCGATAATACTTCGATGATTCGACACGATAAGATATTGACCACCTTGATTAACCTTCTCAATGCCTTCAACCTCTACACTAATATTTAAGCGTGATAATAGCGTTTCTGCATACTCCAACCGAATTCTCGTCATGTCATCGGGTGTGTGATCACCTTTTAGCTTAATACCGAACTTATTGGTTAAATAAAGGGCGTATATTGCTTGTTTAATTTGATTTAGTGTCAAGGGCGCTCCAGAAAATGACTGTCATAAAGTTGCTGCATCATAACAGTTTCGTCAGGGGCGGGTCTTTACTTTCTACTTTCTACTGTCAATGAGTTTGACTCGGTTGAAGACCTACTTGCTAAGACGTTTAGCCGTGTTAACGTCTTATGTGATAGTCAGTCGTTAAGATAAAGGTTTAATAACAGCTGCTGAAGACGTACTTGCCAAGAGACTATGAGCTATTGATCTTTCGAGATGCATTTTGCAGTATTTTGCAGCAATGTGTGGCCATTTTATCTAAGGCAGAGCCTATGAAGTATGGTTTTTCTACATCAACAATCTATAACGCAGCACCAATCCAAAACATTATTTACAGGCTCATTCCGCCCGAAAAATGCAGCTAAATGGTTGTACTTATTTCTAAGCAAGGGGGCATTATTACAAGCTATTAGCTTAAAATGACTCGGCGTCACCCTTGAAGCACGATTAGCCTTGGTTTATTTTAACAACATGTGAGCCCCAAAGATAAACACTCCCTAGTTGTTTCACCACTCACCGCTTCTTTAAGCCGTTTATAAATGTTTATTAAAACGCTTGGCCGCGAGCAACACCCCAATACAGGTAAAGCCGAGTAACCAAAGTGCATCCTGGCCTAATGACATAACTTCGGCTTCTCTAAGCACAATGCCTCGCACCATACGAATAAAATGGGTTGCAGGCAGAGCTTCCGCTACCCATTGGGCTCCAATGGGCATAGCTTCATAAGGGAACATAAATCCAGATAACAAAATTGATGGCATCAGCACAAAAATGGTTAACTGCATCGCTTGAAGCTGGGTTTTCGCAATGGTACTAATGACCAAGCCCAATGCTAAACTGGCGCAGATAAACAAGAAAGAAGCGAGTAGTAACGAATCTAAGCCGCCGCGGACCGGTACTGAAAATATCCAGTGTCCAGCACTGAGAATAATCGCCACTTGGATGAGTCCAACCAAGATATACGGAATGATTTTACCCAGCATAAGTTCCAGTGGGCGAATCGGCGTTACAATTAAAAACTCCATATTCCCCAGCTCTTGCTCACGAACAATCGCCGCAGAGGTGAACATAATCATCGTCATCGTTAGGATCACCGCCAGTAAACCGGGCACAATATTGACCACTGAGCGCTGCTCTGGATTAAAGTATTCAACCACTTCAAATGTCGGTACACTCATTGTGATTGAGCGGTTAGCCACTTCATCCAGTGGTAGTTTTCTTAGTGATCGGATTGTTGCGGCAACCATGGTATCGGAACCGTCCAATAGCCATTGTCCAACGGGTCGAGTAATTTGTGATGATCCCTGTTTTGGATCAAATGCAGGGTGAATTAACAGTCGTTGGGGCAAATCGACAGGTAAATAAAGCACGGCTTTGACTTCGCCATTGGTAATGGCTTTTTCAGCTTGATCGATAGAGTAATATTGATGTTTAAAGTCAACTGCTTGCGTAGCAATTATGGTCTGTTTTATTGCCCGGCTATAGGTGGTTTGACTCATGTCGATAATGCCTGCGGGCACATGGCGAATATCGGTATTGATGGCATAACCAAATAACATTAATTGCAGTAATGGGATCATCACAATCATGCCAAATGTCATCCGATCTCGAGAGAGCTGTTTCATTTCTTTGAAGACAATGGCAACTAATCTACCCCACATGTCGACCTCCGGTACTGGTGACAAAAACATCTTCAAGACTCGGACGAACGATTTCAAGCTGATGTTGATCACAAACAGTGCTCAGAAACTGCAAAGGTTCCGATATAGACTCATTGACCAGTACTCTTAACCGAGTACCAGATTGGGATGCTGAAATAACCGCGTCCACAGCAGTTAGTTTTTGTTTTAACTCCCTTATATTATCGCCACTGACTTCGATAACCGTGGCCCCCATTGATTGCATTAACTCACGCGGGGTTCCATTTGCCCGTTTGATGCCATTTTCTAAAATGGCCAATTGATGACAGCGCTCAGCCTCATCCATATAGTGCGTCGACACCAAAATCGTTGTGCCACTGTCACTAAGATCAAACAGGTGCTCCCAAAAATCCCGTCGATTTTGCGGGTCGACAGCGGAAGTAGGTTCATCAAGAAACAGCAGTTCAGGGCGGTGCATGGTGGCACACGCCAGCGCCAAACGTTGTTTTTGTCCACCGCTCATGGTGCCAGCTAACTGCTTTTGTTGCGGCTCGAGGCCATATTGCTCCAATAAGCTTGCCACGCGGGTTTTATCTTTAACACTATAGATGGCCGCAACAAAGCGCATATTTTCCAATACCGTTAAATTGTCATACAAGGAAAATTTCTGCGTCATATAGCCAATTCGGCTTTTGAGCGACTCTTCATTACCTTGCAGTGGTAAGCCTAAAATAGTGGCCTTGCCAGCACTGGGTGTTAATAACCCAGTTAACATCCGAATGAGTGTTGACTTACCACAGCCATTGGGACCGAGAAAGCCATAAATACTGCCTTTCGTCACCTGTAAATCCAGTTGATCTACCGCGACTAAATCGCCAAATCGACGGGTTAATCCTCGTGTTTCGATCACATATGCGGGTTGTTTCATGGTAATCGAACCTCGACACCAATCCCTATGGGTAAATTTTGATCGCTCGGTAAGTCAATCTCGGTTAAATACATTAACCGGGCACGATCTCGCTCGTTCAGTGCGAAGTAGGGCGTAAAAGCTGGAGTACTTCGAATGTTACGCACGGTTCCCATGACAGGTTGTTCTTGACCATCAATCCATACCGCTACAGTGTCACCTTGGTTAATTTTACCCAGAGCAGTGGCAGGCAAATACACCCGCGCATAAAGTCGGTCACTGGCAAGCAGTGTCACTAATTGAATGTTGGCCGCGACGCGGTCGCCAAGCTTCCAAGGTAAAACATCTACCACTCCCGCTTTGGGTGCTCGTATGCTTAACTCGGCTAAAGATTGTTGTGCATCGGCTAATGAAGCTTGTGCTACGTCAGCTTGCGCTTGCGCCTGCACCACTTCTTCACTGCGGGTGCCATTTTTAAGCTCTAACCATTGCTGCTTAGCTTGAGTCAATTGCGCTGTCGTTTGATCTCTTACTGCTTTGGCAGAATCAAAATCGGCTTGTGCCACTATTTTTTTAAACCAAAGATCTTTCATTCGCAGATAGCTTCTGTCTGCATCTTGCGCTTGTGCTTGCACTGCAAGCATTGCGGCATAGGCCGCAGCAAGCTGCTCTAAACGAGTGCCCGTTTGCAGTTGATTTAGCTTCGCTTGTGCTTGGACGAGGGTTGCTTGTCGCTGGTCAATCAGCCATTGCGCATGCCGGGGATCAAGTTGAAGCAACAAGTCTCCAGCGTTCACTTTTTGTCCCTCTTCAACCAAAACCGAGCGGATCTGTTCCGCAACGGGTGCAGAAAGCATCATTCGGTCTCGTTCAACTAATCCCATTGCGCGATTACCTTCTTCCCCAGAACAACCTGCGAATAGAAGCATAATAGGTAACCAAAATAGCAGACGTTTCATCATTAAACTCCTGATCCTGAAGCTCGTATCGATGACTCTTGGAATAATCCTTGATTCATCACAAGCATATTGTGTGCAAGCAGTTGGTCTAACATGGACTCGCTAAGGGGTAAATCCAATTCTTTGAGTAATACTTTGGGCGCAATCAGTGGAAAGACCATTAAGCTGATAAAACTTAAACGTACCCATTTGGGATCGAGCTGTGGATTGAGTTTTTGTTGATCGGATAATTCCTTAATCCAGTCTCCGGCATAACCGATCATCTCATGAATTACATTCGATACAATGGTGAACGCTTCATCACTATCCTGTTGATTCAATGATTGGAAAATTAATCTAGGCAGTGCAGGGGTTCTTTCCATCATTCGATAATAAGCCCGCATTAGTGCTTCTGGAGAGTCTTTTTGATTTTTTACATCATGTTTAAACACAATGGCCACGGGGGCAATCGTTTCTCTCACCATAGTTTCAAATAAACCTGCTTTGGAATCAAAGTAGTAACGGATCATCGCGGCATCGACACCAGCACGCCGAGCCAGTTCGCGAATAGACACTCGATCATAGCTGTTGTGAAGAAAACATCCTTGTGCCGAGTCGATGAGTGCAGCGCGAGTTTGTGTCTCCCCTTTAGGTCTTCCAGGTTTATCTGCCATCTCAAACTCCATTAATTCATCTGTTGATGAATAATAGCAAAAACGGACAAAGAAAATAGAACATTAATTCCACAATGTATGATCCCGTGCGGAATTACATCAAGGAATGGTGTCTTATTAAGATTAATAAATAGTCAACAATGAGGTGCAAAATCATTTTATGACCAAAGCCACTGGAGGGGAGTAAAAAAAAGGGGCCGCAATAATTATTGTTTGTATTTGTGGCGATCTTTGTCGGGGTTAAATCAGACAATATATTGTTGTTTATAAAGCGATGAATTGTTAATAAACGGATTGAGTAGTTGAAGGCATAAAACACTAGCCCCGATCAGATAAAATCTAATATCCTACCTGCAGAATATTCACCATCACAGCTGCGGATGAATATAAGCCTGTGGCGACTCTAATTTGACTCCCTTTATTAACTTATAACGATGTGATGAAGATCTGTTTATAGATTGTTTTTTATTTAGTTTGCTGTTGCCGTGTTTGTCCACACCGTGAAGACTAAAAACTAATTTGCTAAATCGATGCCAACGGTTTTAATTAACAATGTACGGACTCTCTTTGATTGAATGTTTGCACTTTTAATATGGCACATAGTGCCATTTGGCCAGGGGAGTCCATAACATTGGTTAGCTAACAAATAACCCTAGGGGACTAAATGAATCTAAACCTGTTTGACTCCTTTCCTATCGCTGGCGGCTATGTTGGTGTCTCGATACTCATGTTAGTTTTCAGCGAAGTGGGCTATCAGTTCGGGGCACATGCGCGAACGAGTCAAGACAAGGAGGCCCCGAGCTCGTTAGGCCCGATGGTGGGGGGGGGTAACCTTGCTCGCTTTTGTTCTCGCCTTCACATTTTCTATCGCTTCTCATCAGCACGATCTTAGAAAACAGAATGTTCTCGAAGAAGCGAATTCAATTAGCACGGCATACCTGCGAGCTGACTTGCTTGATAAGCCATACGGATTAAAAGTCAAACATCTGTTGCGAGATTATGTCGATATTCGCCTAAAGGCCGCAAGTGGCATCGCCCTAGACACGGCCATGGCAGAATCCGTTGAGATCCATTACCTCCTGTGGGCACTGGTGTCAACAGCAGCAGCGAAAGAGCGCCCAATACAAACACCTCACTAATGATCCAATCCATCAATGACATATTTGATATGCACGAAAAACGATTGACCGCTGCGCAATCGAATTCCCAGCAGTGTCTGGACGGCGCTCATAGGCATCATCGCACTCACAATGATAACTATGGGTGCTGAGGTTGGGCTTACTGGTAAGCGAAGATTGGTGGCAATGATCCCTTTGGTACTGGTTTTTGCAGCGCTTGTGGCGCTCGTTGTGGACCTCAATCGCCCTCAAAGCGGGTTAATAACAGTAGGGTAGCAGTCGATGGTCGATCTGCAGCGCAGCATGAGTTGATAACATAAATAGCCAATGACGTTGGGCATGCCGCTATAGCTAACAACTTGCACAGCGAACACGTCACTTTATTGAAACCGCAGCATCGAAAAAGTGCAGACGCTGTAAAAGTGACCACGAGTATCTAACAAGCCGTGTTTCTGTTTGTTAAGAGGTGTGAGTTAATTAATGACGGCGAATAAAATCCGTTTCAGAATGTCAGCGTGGGCAAAGCAAAATAAAGCCCAATCAAGGCAGAAACCGATGGCGTTATGCTGAATTGAAAGACTCATACACTTTACTGAATTTAAAATTTTAAATGAAGACTTTAAGTGGGTGATAGCTATACTTACACTGAGGTTTGGTGCGCTGGCTTCTTTATTATTGATTTAACCTAATGCTGACAAGTTACTCATGATGGATACCTCGGTGATATTACCAATGCCTTTAATGCTTTGAAGGATAATTTTATTAGCCAGACATTCAGGGTTAAAACTCTGGCTGGCATTGTTTGCTGTCGACGCAATGGGTGAATATGAGCGATTGGTTAATTTAATTTGGCTCCCTTTCTTCACTTATAATGATAAGAAATATAGATGCCTGTTTATTTTTTATTTTGAAATAAGCCTGAAATTAGCACCTGATTTTGTTAACATCCGTCCACAATATTCAATCGACTGTTAAATCGAAAGCTAAATTAAAAGCGCAAGGCCGCTCTAATCGAGGATTTATGAAGAAAAATCAGGATAAATACAGTATAGATAATACCGATTATACTGTCGGGCAAGATAACATTCAAAAATGGGGTTTTGATATACATAACCCTGTATTTGGAACGAGTGCAGGCTTAATCGCTATTTTTTTAATTGCTATTTTAATTATCGACCCAGCAACATCAAAAGAATTTTTAGACGGTATAAAATGGCAGATTATAGGTGCATTTGACGGCCTCTTTATGTGGTCTATGAATATTTTTGTGATCTTCTGTCTGGGATTAATTGTCTCACCTTTTGGTAAAATTCGCCTAGGTGGTGACGGCGCAAAAGCCGATCATTCAAGACTTTCCTGGATAGCGATGCTTTTTGCTGCAGGTATGGGCATTGGTTTGATGTTTTGGGGGGTTGCTGAGCCTGTAGCGTATTACACAGGCTGGTATGAAACACCACTCAATGTCGTCGCCAATACCCCGGCAGCAGCAGAGCTTGCACTGGGTGCTACTATGTTCCACTGGGGATTACACCCTTGGGCGGTTTATGGCGTAGTCGCCTTATCGTTATCTTTCTTTGCTTACAACAAAGGCCTACCGCTTTCCATACGGTCTGCTTTTTACCCGATATTAGGCGACCGCACCTGGGGTTGGCCCGGACATGTCATTGATATTGTAGCTGTGATAGCCACATTATTTGGTCTGGCAACATCACTTGGTTTAGGTGCCCAACAAGCTGCGGGTGGTTTCCAGCACGTGTTTGGCATTGACGGTGACCTCTCCTTGCAAATCATTATTATTGTCGTAGTGACTATGCTGGCGATTGTCTCTGTGGTACGCGGCCTTGAAGGTGGTGTTAAAGTAATCAGTAACGTTAATATGTTACTTGCTGCTGTTTTAGTTATTTTTGTTGCGCTTGTGACCGCTGCAGTTTCTATGGGTACTATTCCCACAACCATAATGGGTTATGTTAAGAATATTATCCCCTTGAGTAATCCAGTAGGTCGTGAAGATGAAGCTTGGATGCACGGCTGGACCGTCTTCTATTGGGCATGGTGGATTTCATGGTCTCCATTTGTGGGTATGTTTATTGCTCGTATTTCGCGCGGCCGTACGGTACGTGAATTTCTTACCGCAGTATTGATTATACCAACATCAGTGACTATCTTATGGATGTCTGTCTTTGGTGGTGTCGCTATTGACCAAGTTGTCAATGAAGTCGGCATATTAGGCAGTGAAGGGTTAACGGACGTTCCGCTTGCGATGTTCCAGATGTTTGATGCGCTGCCATTAGGTAATATTTTATCAATGATAGCTGTGCTACTGGTACTGGTTTTCTTTATTACCTCTTCCGATTCCGGGTCGTTGGTAATAGACAGTATTACTGCTGGTGGTAAAATTGATGCGCCGGTTCCACAACGTATTTTTTGGGCATCAATCGAAGGTGCTATTGCCGCTGTGCTATTGTGGGTTGGTGGTACTGAGGCGATTGAGGCATTACAAGCGGGTGCCATTTCGACGGCGCTACCCTTTACCATTATTTTATTGGTAATGTGTGTCAGTTTGTTAATGGGCATGCGTACCGAAAAGCATAATAAAAGCTAGTTTTTACTTGCTACAAAAAAGCCGATGATTGAATCATCGGCTTTTTTTTGTCTAGTATTGTGCTCTCATCACCGAGACGTTATAACCACAATTTTTTAATCGCAGTGTCGGGACTAAAATGATATTTAATTTGAGCCTGCAGTAATTCTGCGGTGGCAATTGCATCGGTTAAAGCATCGTGAGGCGCGTAAGCGGGTAAGTTGTAGCGATCACGACTATTAGCAAGACGAATGGACTCTGGGCGTTTTCTTTTAAAGAAATTAAGCAAGCCCGACGTATTAACCCTTTGCAAATTAGCCTCAATCTGCATGGTATCGATAACCGGAAAGATAATACCTTCATTTATCAACAAGCGTAAAGTGTGATCAAGAAAATCACGCTCAATATGCCGATAATGTACCACCACCACTTTTCCTGCCAGTTCAGCTAAAAGCTGCTCTAAAATACGCAACAGATCAGGTGCATCTTGTAAATCCGAGTGGGTGATACCATGAATAATAATTGAGTTTTCTTGTAATTTATCCTGTGGATTGAGATACCATTCTTTTGCTTTGCGGCAAAAAATACGCTGTAAATTAAAGGGTACCAAACCAATACTAATGATGCTGTTTTGCTGTGAATCTAAGCCTGTCGTTTCAAAATCAAGCGCGACAAAATCAATATCATTTAATGGCGTTTCATTGCTATAGGTTCCGGTATTATAAAAATCAACCAAGCGTGGATCTTTACTGTTTTTGGCTTTTAATTTTAGCAAGGCCGCCCAGTTTAAAATCTCCTGATTACTGAAATTGTTCATGAGTTAACCTTTAAAGTTTGTTTGAAGTATAACGATATTTTAAAAAGTTTTGTGCATTGCTTAATACTAAAAAAGCATCTTTAAGATTGCGTCTTTCAAAATCAGACATACTTTCCGGTTCAATATTATTATCAGGCTCGATCCCAGACTCTATATCGGATGACTGATGACGCAAACGTACCAGAGAGATAAGCTCCATTGCATGTTGTAAATCTTCGCCCTTTGATTTAGGCAAAATACCTGCTTCGATAATATCATCCAAGCGTTGAAATGAGTTTTGCGATTGTGAGCCGATCGCCAAGGCATGCACTCGGATCAGATCCGCCAATGGTGCAGTACCACGACGTTTTAAATTAATAGCGTTATTATGGCGGCCATCTTTTTCCATCACAAAATCTTTAAAAAATCCCAGAGGGGGTTTACGATTAAGGGCATTGTGCGCCAAACAGGCTAAAAATCGGTTGTTTTTCTTGGTCTTGCGCAGGATAAATGCATTTAATTGCTCAGCCCATTTTACTCGGCCATAGACACCCGTAAGATCAAAGAAAATAGAGCAGTTCAATAAAGCTTGAGGGTTTGGATTATCTATCCAATCACCGAAACAATCTTCCCACTGAGATCGTGTTTTGCGAAACTCAGGGTTACTTGCCATAATATCACCAGTGCAGTAACTGTAACCGCAGGCAGCTAAACCATCACAAACAAAATTGGCTAGCTTTTCAAAATAGGCACCATGCAACGCGACTTGATAGCTATTATCAAGGATTATGGCATTATCTTGATCGGTTACCATCAGTTGCTCATCTCGAGCCATCGAGCCCAATGCTAAAAAGCAGTAGGGAACCGGCGGGGGGCCGAACATCTCTTCGGCAAGTTCTAATAAACGCTGTTTAAAGTTGCGACCGATTTCAGACATTGCCCGCCCGACCATATGTGAATTAGCATCTTCGTTAACCATGCGCACAAAACAGTTTTTTAACTGTGCAGAAAGCAGCACTAAATCCTCGCTACTTTTCTGCTGAAAGATACTGCTCACAAATAACAAACTATTTTGCGATTCGTAACGGATAATATCTGCAACTTCAATCAGGCCAATGGGCTTTTTATTTTTTAGAATAGGTAGATGATGAATGTTATAACGCAGCATGAGCAGCATTGCTTCAAAAATATAAGCGTTATGATCCAGTGAAATCAAATTGGTCGACATGACTTGTGAAATCGGATTATCAACATTTACCCCAGCTGCAATGACGTTAGCGCAGAGATCATGTTCGGTAATAATGCCAACAAAACTGCTGCCCTCCTCATTCTCATCCTCTGCATCAGGATCATTAATCAATGCAGCAGAAACATTTTCTTCGGCCATTAGCTTAGCTGCCGCTTGAATAGTGCTATTACAGGAAATAACGACTGCTCCTCTCGTCAATAATGTTTTCACTTTGGAAGTGGTCAGTGCATTAGCATCATCGGTTTTACCTTTTACCGCCTGTTTTAAACGGGTAGTATCTTCCACTTCAACAAAATCAGCGAAATCGTCATAAAGCTCGCATAAGTTAGTGAATACCAATTCTGGAATACAGTATACCAAGGTATCTTTTACCGCTTTGGCTGGGAAACGTACTTTATTATTGGTGAGTAAGCCCATTTGGCCAAATAACTGTCCCTGATCTAGACGATTGTACAGTTCACCTTTACGGCGATATAACTCAACGACGCCACTGCGGATCATATACAGTTCGGTAATATTGTCGTTAAAGTTAACAATCATGCTATCGGTACGGTAATAAGAAATCTCAACACTTTGTGCAACTTCAATGATGGCTTGTTCTGGAAGTTGGTCAAAAGGGGCGTACTGAGCGATAAAGCTTTTAATTTCGAGTAGTTCGGCTGACATTAATAGGCCTGCTAGTTGGTGATTACTGGAGCTTTTGTTTATATCGATTTAGATATTATACGAGTAAAGCTAAAATATGAGCAGCCATAATTTTTGCTGAATATTTAACTGTTGGTCTCGTCTTTAGTTACCTTGATTTGCTTGTAAGTAACAAATAATCGTTAGACCAAGATAAACGATAGTCAGTTTAAATGACACACAATACTATCACTGTGTTGGTGTATTGTACTTAAGCATTTCTGTGGGGCCTGATAATATGACAGGAGAATTACACCTCTATATTAACTATGAACATCGCCAAAAATGGGTGAATTTCTTACTGGCAACCATCTTGGTGAATGAACTCTATGTTTATGCGGTGATAAGTAAATTGTTCATATATGACATGATAATCTTGATAGATCTCCCATTTATGTAAACTAACGTATTGTGATGATAACCCGATAATGCGGAGGTATTGGAGAACCGTAAACACGATTTTTCACATAAATATACCTACACGTTAATCTACAAGTTAATTGAGACAAATAATATCAGTGTATTGGTACGGTATCAGAAACTGAACAGCAGGGTTTTAAGATGGAGTTCTACCGTAAAAGGATAGCGAACAAGTGCTGCAACGGATTTAGTGCACAGTAGTGGTCTTTGAAAAAAACGCAAAATGTGCACCAGCAAACTTCACTGCTGAGAAAGACGTTAATTCAAAGAAACAAGCTAACAGCAATCGATTCCAAAGAATTAGCAAAAATATTGTCTATAATTAAGTGACTCGATTGTCTTATTTTTAATAAGACAATCTATTAATGATGAACTTAATGATGAACTTATTGGGAGATAAATAATGAGCAGTTGGATTTTAGTCGCCGATAGCGCTCATGCACGTCTATTTAACGCCGAAACAGCAAAATCCGCATTAAATGAGATTAAGAGCATGATCCACCCCGAATCAAGACAACATGAACAGAAGCTAACCTCTGATCTACCAGGACGTCAGGCTGGTGGTGCAACGTTTAGTCACCATGCTGTGGGAGGTAAAACAGAGCCCAAAGAGTATGAGGCGGTAGAATTTGCTAGAGATATATGTAGATACCTTGAGGCTGAATATAATGCGCAAAAATTTAGCCAATTGATCGTGGTTGCTGAACCTCAGTTCCTTGGCAACTTACGCAAGGTAATGAGCGACAACGTCGCTAAGCTTATTACCCTAGAAATAGACAAAGACATAGTTAAGCAGGACATTGCCACGATTCGAGGTCACCTGCCCACTATTCTTCCACTTTTAACCTCATAATGCGGCCAAAGCATTTTTTATTAACCCATATACAGTGGAGGCAACAAAATTTAACAAGACCCAGTAGACTATTCGAGGGTAATGCTTGCCGTCCTTTGTCGCGTTTGTTGTTGGTATCGGTTTCTCAGTAGAGCTGCCTGCACTCAATCGAACTACGACAAAAAAAGCTTTAGTTGCAGCTAAAGCCTGGGTCTCATATTACCGAAACGGGAATTATTTGTTATTAGATGGGGGGGTATCCATACCAGTTGCTATAGTAGACATAAAAAAAAATGCAGATAAGCAATGCATGATACCTAAAATGGACGCTTCAAGCATGGAGGACATCTACCAAATAAGTCCACAAAAACAATATAAAGCCTTTGTTCCTCTCGTTGATAAAAAGCAGCGATCATCAACCAGTCTATTCATGACGCATGGTTTCTATCGGGTCTAGTTGCGCGGCCTTAAGGGCAGGGAAGTAACCAAAGATGACGCCGACTGCTGCAGAAAACAGAAAAGAGACAACTATTATGTCCAGATTGAAGACAAAAGGAATTTGCATCAAATCGGCCAGCGCAACTGAGCCCAGTAGCGCCAGTATTATGCCAACCATTCCGCCCAGAGAAGTCAGCATCACGGCTTCTACCAAAAACTGTTAGTAGTTCTGGTTCCATGGCGCCGATGGCTAGACTGATTAAGACCCTGCGTTGGACAAATTCGGCACCCTGTGTTGCTTTCGGTTGTTGTTTATCTGATGCCATGTCACGAGCCTCTCATTATTTGAATATCTATCTCAAGGCTGGAGACCTTTGTGTTAATCATTCCTACAATACACTTGTGGTGATATTTTAAACTGTGTAATGAGTTTATAATTCACTCCTTGTGCAAAATATATTATCCCGAGTCTGATGTTATTGATGGCATCTACCCATACTTTTCTTCAGCGTGGAGGCGTTTATTAATGGCCCTCTTAGTCCCACATAATAGAACGAGAGTACTGTTTTGGTTTTGACTGAATAAGCTTGATATTAAACGTGAACACTTGGATTATTGATACCGAGGTATGCGGTAATTTATTATCAATAAAATCAGTTGTATATGATCTTTAATATGCAATATCTTTTCATTTAACGGTTATTTTTGTCATCATTTGATGCTTATTAACTAAACTAGAGATATTGTAATAGAGTTGATCAAGATCAAGCGTGTTCTTTCTCCCTGGGCCTAAACTTGTTAATGTTGATTAGTTCCAAGCCGTCTGATGATCCGTTGCAAACTTGTTTTTTGTTAGGGGATAAAATGAATTTTAAAGACTATTACACTGTATTAGGGGTAGAACCTGATGCGGATGATAAAGTAATAAAAAAAGCGTATAAAAAACTCGCGGTGCAGTACCATCCTGATGTGAGCAAACATCCTGAAGCAGAAGCAAAATTCAAAGAAATTAGTGAAGCCTATGAGGTATTACACAATACTAAAAAGCGTGCCGAATATGACGAGTTGCGCCATCATCACCTAAATAGAACCCAACATCGCTATGCCAATCAAGGTGGTGCAAATGGTGCAGGTCAAGATTGGGGCCAACAGCAAAGTGATCCACAAACTGATCAAGAATTTGCGGACTTTTTTAATTCAATGTTTGGTGGAAGGCATTCAGGCTTTGAGCATGGCGGGCAACAAAGAAGTCGCCAAGCTCAGCAGCCAAAAGGCCAAGATATCGAAATTGAGTTCCCGATGTTCCTTGAAGAAACCTTGGTTGACACTCTTAAGCCGGTAGCGTTTACCTTACAGCAACGTGATCCCCAAGGTCATGTCGTTGATCAGCCCAAATCTCTAAAAGTTAAAATTCCAGCCGGGGTTATTAATGGCGAACGTATTCGCCTTAAAGGCCAAGGTGGACCGGGACCGACCAAGGCCGATAATGGCGATTTGTATTTACAAATTCGTTTTGCGCCGCATCCTTTATTTGATGTTGATGGTCGAAACTTGAGCATTGTTGTGCCTATTGCACCTTGGGAAGCCGTGTTGGGTACCAAGCTTAAATTGCCCACGTTAACGGGTAATATTCAACTCAGTATCCCCGCCAATAGTCAGTCAGGACAGCGATTACGCATAAAAGGCAAAGGTTTACTCAGTAAAAAAGTGCAGGGCGATTTATTTGCGGTGCTTAAAATTGTGGTACCGACATCACCAGATGAGACAAGCAAGCCATTGTGGACTGAACTAGCCGAAAAAAATACATTCGACCCTCGTGCCAGTTGGAGTAAATAACCATGCTGCAGATTAATATAAACGAACAAGATTGTTGGTTGAGTAGCGATGAACTGTGTGAATGCAGCGATATTAGCTCGACATTATTACTTGAGCTCGTAGAGCATAGTATAGCCATTCCACTGCAGGGCGAGGTGATAGAACAATGGCAATTTAGCGTGGAAAATTTACATCAAGTTAAAAAAGCCACTCGAATTCAACGTGATCTTGCACTGGATTGGGGGGGCATTGGCTTAATTTTGCAATTACTCGATGAAAGAGAACAATTGGAGCATGAAGTCTATAGGCTCAAACAGCAACTTAGTCGATTTAAATCATAGGTACAAGTCGATTATCTGTCGGTGTGTTAGCAAAAAACACTAGTCGATCCACAGTGCTATTCGTATTTTAGGATCTTTCTGTAAGGATTGAGTCACGCAATAAATGCTGAAAGAGGCTATGATATTGATTAAAAAATGGATGGCATGGTTGCTGGCTAGTGTTGCTGACTAGGGTTGCTGTCTTTCGCTCATCATCCTAATATTTTAGATAAAGCGACTCTTAATCCGGAGGTTGCAGCAAGGTAACAAGTACATATGTAGGTTAGTAATTAATTAAAACGGGTTAATACGTATAAACCTTCCGCCAATCAATAACCTAATTTGACTGCGATTGCGTTGATTAGCATCAGCGTTTTATATTCAACCCCAGAGTCACGTTAACAGGGTAAATTGCGGCTTACTCCCCATCCCACAAATGCTTGCTATTGTTAAGACACACAACCATTGTGTTATTGGCGTATTAACCTTAATTATCGGCATTTAATACTCGCAAGATGGCTTTAGGTATGTACTCGAGTAGATCACTGGCAAGCACCCCATATTGGCTTAATTCATTTGCGGCTAACTCGCCTGCTAAACCATGCAAATATACCCCTAGGCACGCAGCGTTAAGTGGGCTGACGCCTTGGGCGCAAAATCCTGCGATCATACCGGTCAAGACATCTCCAGTACCGGCTTTGGCTAGCGCGCTGTTGCCAGTAGGATTAATGAAAACGTGCTCCCCATCGCTTATGACGGTGTGCTTACCTTTAAGCACCACGAGCGTATTTAATTGTTTAGCCGCTAAGCTAGCAAAATGAACCCGTTGCGCTTGAATCATGTTGACATCTACATTTAATAACCGTGAGAGTTCTTTTGGATGTGGGGTAATAATGCTATTTTTGGTCAAACTAATCGGTTTTTGCACGGTGCTTGTAGGGTGGTGAAGTAAACGACTCATAAAGTTCAGTGCATCTGCATCGAATATCACCGGATGAGTATTCGCTTGGATTTCTGTTAGCAGTGCATAAAAAAATTCACTATTACCATCAGGGACTATTAAGCCATTTATAGGGTTAGGGTAATGGTTCAATTGATCTGTACTTTGGCTAATGCTCAATCCACTGCCTATGGCAATTACACTGGCTTGTGCGAGTTTACCCCGAAGTTGTAAAACAGCTTGGGGGGCTATGGATTGTGTATTTATATCTTTTATATCAATATCTTGCTGTGCTTGACGAGATGGTAGCGGCAAGGTAACTACATTTGGGGTTTGCGCGCTCACACTGTCACAGACCGATGGGCTACTGGCTAATGTGACGTAACCTGCACCAACCCGCAGCGCGGATAAACTAGAAAGATATGCCGCCCCTCGATAATGTATCGAACCGGCAATATTCAGCACCTGGCCAAAGGTCATCTTATGACTGTCATCTGGCCTTGGCGGCAATATACTGTTGATGTATTCGAGGGTTAGTGTATTCATTGATCTTCTCTGCTTAATATTAAATATTCATACAATAAAGTAGCACAAACAGAAAATGCTTAATGGCACCTAATACAGAAATATTATAATATTTTTTACTCTGTGATTAACTCGTTAAGCTTGAATGTACCGTGGGCAATATTGTATCAATTACACCGCCTGGGTTTAGACATAATGTTAAGGAAAATGAATGACGAGAGTTGATAGGGCACAGGGATCATCTTTATGTATTTTACTGGTGATGGTCAACGCTTTCTCGACTTAGCGGTCTGCCGTAGGTCAATGGCATTGATAACTATACTAATTATAATAACGCATCATTTACAGTTAACGGGATTATGGTTAAGTCTATCGCAACAATATGAGACTCATGTATGACACAGTGGCAAGCGAGTAAGCAAGATGACCCTCTGGCTCCCAATAAAAAGGATATTAGACAAGATCCTTTAATCGCTAAGTTACTTGGGAGGTTACCAGCACAACTGGTTCAATCTTATACTGATGAACAACTTGAGGGTATTAAAGGCGCGTTAGGTCCAAATACATGGGGCAGCCACTTCATTGATAATCGGGGAACATTTAAATTTCCGTTTATAAAGTGGCGTTTTTACTATGTATTTCTACTGGGACGAAATAAACGTGCTTACACACGTCGTGAAAAAATGCCTCGTTAGCGATCATGGCAATGTTGGTTTTTACAGTTATATTTGCCTCGATGCTACTTGGTTTACTGGTGCTTTATATTATCAAGTCAGCATTAGGTATCGATTTATTTCCTGACACGTCATTAGGTATTTGGGACCAGTTTAAGCAATGGTTAGGCTAACGATGTTTATTAATTGTTGTTAGCTGGGGTTTGTCTGATTGTCGGAATCAATATTTTATTGAGATGGTAAGTTGGGCTGTTTTCCCCCTGTAAACGCTAACAGGCCGTCGTCATCATCTTCTGCAAAGTTTAGGTAAGTGTTCTCCATCTTTTGGGTAAATAACCCTACTTTTTACACATACCGCTCACGCGACAACTGATGGTGTGCATTTGATTGACTATATCATTATGGGTAGGCGCTTTAATGTGCGTAATTTTGGTGTTACCTAGCTTATCTCCGCTCCGCACACCTTCTAAAACAGCATGAGAAACTGAATGTTCAAATCTAGCGTACTGCCAACACGTTTAATAAGTGTTACTGCACCGGTTTTGGCTTAACCCATTAATGAAGCACTGTGTTTTAGAAAAATTAGCCATTTAATAGACTACAATATGTATTCATAACATTGTTTATTAGTAATTTTTCAATCATTAAAACATCACAAGTCATTGATTGATATACACACCTAAATATCACAGACGTTTGTGTTACGTTCGCACCAGCATCATATATTTAATTAAAATAATTAGGATGTTTATGCAAGGTAATCTATTTAATACGACCAAAGGCCGATTGTTTTCCTTTGGTATGATGTATATTTCTGAGGGTATCCCATTTGGATTTACCAGTATTGCACTCGTCTCTATTATGCGTCAGTCTGGTTTAGGTCTCGACGTAATTGGGATTTTCACCGCTGCACTCTTTCTTCCTTGGACCTTTAAATGGGCGGTTGCCCCATTTGTCGATATCATCAAGTTAACCCATTATGGCGGTAGAAAAGCATGGATTGTTGCCTGTACCATAATGATGTTGATCACGTTATTGATCTCAGGGTTACTGGATGTTGTTGAAAATTTCGATGCACTAGTGAGTCTATTTATTCTACACAACATCTTTGCCGCCACACAGGATGTGGCTATTGATGCATTAGCAATAAGTAATTTGAAACCTGATGAGCGGGGCCGAGCCAGTGGTATTATGTTCGGTGGCCAGTATTTAGGTATTGCGATTGGTGGTAGTGGTGCGATTTTTATCTATGGCTATTGGGGTTTTGATGTTGCTCTTATGGTCATTAGCGTACTATTATTTCTGAATTTATTGTTTATTTTATTTTTTGTAAAAGATCTACATATACAAAAAGCAAAAATAGTCACAGAAAAATCAGTTCTCCATGAATTATACGTTAGTTTTATCTACTTCATTAAAGCCGTCTTCGATAGTTTTTGGCTTTCGGGTAGAATACCGATCCTAGCCTTATTGTTTGCTTTTCTTCCTACTGGCACCATGGCTTTGGCTTATGCTTCCTTGCAGACTATTCAAGTCGATCTGGGCTTTAGCAATAATGAAATTTCTCAGGTAACATTACTCAATACCATTTTTGCGGGCATTGGGTGTGTCATCGGCGGATATTTGGCTGATATCTGTGGCTTGCGAAAGATGTTGTTTACTTTCTATTTCCTACTGATATTTCCCGGACTATATTTAGGCACGAGAATATATATGGCTGGCTTAGAAGATATTCATACTTATGAGTTTTACACCATTGCTACAGCGCATGGCTTTCTCTTTGGTATGGGCTTTGCAGTATCGACAGCTTATTTTATGGGGGCAACCAATCCTATGGTAGCGGCAACCCAATTTACAGTTTATATGGCCTTTGGAAACCTAGCCATTATGGTATCTAACTATTGGCAAGGGATTGTCTCAGAACATATGGGCTATGCCAATATGTTCTTTATAGAATCAGTAATTGTTATATTACCTTTAATACTCATACCGTTTTTAAGAACTAGAGAAGAGATGAAAGTTGAACAGACGTTGATTCGTTAACTTTTTGGCGCTGGTGTTTCATCTTTTTATGTTATTGGCAGTGCCATTCAAACACTTTTTAACCAGTAAACCAAGGGGGGGTAAGTGGCAACAGTGGCTTGAGCGAATAAGCTGCCATTGGTACGATTTATTATCTTTGGTCGTGCTACTAGTGATATTACGCTGCGCCTTAAAGTATATGGCGCCATCGGAAAGTCACCATATCGAAAACCTGTCATTGAGTGTGTTCTATTTGTTTTATTTTTCGCAGGCATGAGTTTGTTACAAGTGATGTTATTTGGCGCGCATTAACCACCCATCTACATCGATATTTAAGCTGCCTGTTAGTGAGCTCATTATTGAATTATGGTTACTATTATTCACCGGATTTAAGCCCTTATTTGTCGTTAACTGCCCGTTAGCAATTATGGTGGTTGGTGTGTGTTTTAGTGTCATGGAGTGGATTATTAACCCCGACAGGTTACGTCAATGCCCATATAATCCGCACTCCGACGTGGTTACATCTAACCAATGAATTGATCTATTCATTTTATATTTAGCATCAGCTTTAGCCTTATATATTGTCTGTGCATTGCTGTGTTATTGGGTGATTAAACCTTTAGGCGACAACTGTCTTGAAACCCCCGTTATAGCTTAAAAATGAGTAAGTATGCCTCTTTAGGCAAAATAGACTAAAGCTTTAGTGATGTTCGGTGACATCGGTGGTTTGGGTTGATTTATCTTCAATGGCTTGTGAGCATACCGTGATTTGTAAAGGTAATGCTGCAGCGTAAGGATGCAATGTATACACTGAATTTAGTCGCAGTTTGTGGTGCACAATTTACCCAATAGCCGTTTTCTAGCCAAACCTTTTGCTCAGGTACATCGTGAGCATTGGTAGTTTCACACTGATGGTAAAGCGCACTTCGTGATTGATGAGCTTGAAGTACAAGAGTGCGTTAATAAACCCCATAGTTCAATTAACTGCGACAGGTAAAGCCTGCAACGTTTACTGGCTAGCCTTCGTGGGCTAAATATTGAATAATTTGTTCCATGTTTAGGTTAAAATCATCGGCGCGAACACATTTTACGATTAAGTCGTCAGTAACTGTTGCCAAATCAATCTTTTGCCCGACTTCGAAATGATCCGGTTTTAAATGATAAAACGGTTTCACAAGCGGGCGGATTGGGTCTTTAGGATTATGACTTTCAACAATAGCAAGTCTATTCGACTCAAGTTGAACCACTGAGCCGACAGGGTAAACCCCCATACAACGTATAAATTGATCGACTAGGTCTTTATCTAATTCATTTTTTTCAGCCAATGCCCGCAAAATACTAAAGGATTTGACTTGTGCATAACCTTGTTTGTAGCAACGATTGGAGGTGAGAGCATCGAAAATATCGCAAATACTGATCATCCGTCCGTATAGGGTAATTTTTTCTGCTGGCACACCAAATGGGTAACCTTGTCCGTTAAGTTTTTCATGGTGTAAAGTTGCCACCTCTAAACTTAGCGGGCTAATGCCTGGGGTGTTTTTCATGATTTCAATTGAATAACTGGCGTGAGTTTTCATAATATGAAACTCTTCATCTGTCAGTTTATCAGGCTTATTTAAAATGCGATCGGGGATCATAATTTTACCCACATCATGTAAAAATGCACCGACTGCTAATTGATTAACAATATCTTTGTCGATTTTTTTATATACAGAAAACATAGTCATCAATACCGATACTGACACCGAATGTTCAAGTAAATATTCATCTTTATTGCGGATGTTAATCACACACGATAATGCATTGGGATTATTGAAAATCAAATCTGTCGATTCGGAGGTGATTTTCTGCACCGGGTCCATTTCTAACGGCAAACCGTGTTGGGCATTATGGAATAACTTTTTTTGAATGTTTTTTGATTCATTAAATACTTGGCGAGCTTTAACTAATTCTTGATTAAAGAAGTTATTTTGGCTAGCTACCGGCCTAGGTTTGGCTGTTTTCTGTGGTGGTTGGGATTTAGGTGTGGATCCGCTTTCAACATTGATTTGCATTGTTTTACTGGTATCGATTAATAGCTTAGTGACCGATTTTCGCTTTAGTGCTTCGATAACTCGTGCATTGTTAAGCACACCAGGTTTAGTTAGCGAAAACGTATCTTTGGGCTCGGTGATTTCGACCACATACATTCCAACACAAACGTCAGTAATGTCATGTTCAATCAGCATAAATCGGTTCCTCGGGCTATTTATCAGCATCAGCGCTATCAACTGTATCGTATGATTTAGCATACGATAGGCTACAATATCACGAATTTGATGCTGTAATATAAGTGAAATAACGCTTCGTAGAACAAGCTTTACCACAACCGTTATTCAAGGTTTATTTGTGGTGTTAATCAACTATGTTACAGGCAACATAATCAGAGTTTATGCCGAAATCACCTAAGGTTCAATGGCTTTGAATAATCGTTATTGGATTGTTTATTTTTGTGCGGTTAATTAACTATATATCGTCAATACAAGATGTTAACCAAAGTGTACAGCGGATGATATCTCAACAATTGATAATTCTCAAAATAGAGCCAGTATCTTTTACAAGCTGTAAACGGTATAAAAACTAGGTGTGAAACAAAGTATAAAGTCTGCTGTTTGAGTTGTTGTATTTTTTAACAATGATCGTAAACCCCACTATAATCACTAGCCTCCGTGTACTCTTTGCTACTACGTCTAAGGCTGAGTCAGTAGCGCTTTTTTTGATGTTAATCATAAATGGGTTGGGATAGGCAGTGTTTGTCACCGCTCAATTGGGATTGTTTTACATGTTGTTCAGTAAGGTTCGTTTGTCAAAGCCGTTTCGATATATGACATGGAGAATAGTTATTATCAACGTAAATTATGGCGTCAGCAATTGCCGTAGCGAGTGTCTAAGTTGCTTAAATACCGGCTCGTGACTGTAACAATGGTGCTGTATAACATCCACATTAGCTTGCCAGCCAATCTCTTTAAATTCAGACGGTAATAATACTAATTGACCGCTATTAACATAGTTATTGGCAATATGATTGGGCAGTAAACACCAACCATGTCCCTGCAATGCAAGTTCGAGCAAAATATAGTAATTGTCGGCGTACCAAGCATCTGGGCTAATTGCTGTCTGAAAGCTACTGGATTTAGTATTTCGCGAACGGATCAAGAGTTGACGATGCAATTTTAAGTTGGCTAAGTTATCACATATCTGTTGTGCTAGAGGGTGAACACTCGCCACATACATATCAAACTTAATTGACCCGATAGATTCAAAGTCGATGTGAGTCGGGATCGTTAACTCGCTGAAAATAATTCCGGTAACAGCCCGCTCAGTGTCAATCATATCGATAATATCAATGCTCGATGCAGTTAAAAACTCAAGCGTGATAGTTGGAAATTGAGCTTCGAGCTCATTAATAATATTGGACAGCTTTTGCAGCGGAATGCCTTCATCTAAACCAATTGTCAGCTCAGATATTGCTTGTTGATCTAGGCTTTTGGCACAATCGCGCAGGCGTTGATGTTGGCTCAGTAATACTTGGGCATGGGGTAGCAGTTTTTTTCCTGCTGGTGTCAATTGAGGATAACGTCCACTGCGATCAAATAGTTCGCTATTGCAGTCTATTTCAAGGTTTATCACATGCTGACTGACAACCGACTGAGCTTTATTGAGGTTTCTAGCTGCAGATGAAAATGACCCCGTTTTTACGGTCGCCACAAAGGCCTCAAGCTGTTCAATACTATACATATCGCTTTTACCGATACTTACTAACTTTAATGTATCTTTATATTGGATGAAAATAATTAAAACGTCACCCCCCAATTGAGATATAAATGCAAAGTAGAGAAAGAATGTTTCACGCAGTGTCTTTTGAACTGATCGCCATGGCCTTTATTGTGCCAATAAGTGCGATAGTGATGAAGCAAAATAGCGCTGATATGTTACTGGTCAGTTTCGCTCTGTCGGTGTTTGCCGTGTTGTGGAATTATGTTTATAACTTATGGTTTGATCGTTTGTTTGGTGCGGAAAGACTCGCGCGCACGCTGTTTATCAGGGGAGTACATGTTTGCGGTTTTGAAGGTGGAATGCTTATAATCACAATCCCCTCAGTGTCGTGGTATTTAGGGTTAACCCTTGTCGATACCTTAATGCTGGAGGCGGGCCTGTTAGCTTTTCTTTTTATCTATACCTTTATATTTAATTGGCTTTACGACGTGTATCAACCGTACCAAAAATGGTTTGCTAATCTGGCACATTAATATGGCTTATTAGTCTGGCCTTATATAGAGTTACCCATTGATGTAAAAGAGGATTTAATCAAGAAGCAACGTTTATATTCTATTACTGTCATCGTTGCTGTGGCATCATAATGCGTGAATAATGAAAAGCTGGATGCTAAGAGTGAAAAAATATCGCCTAAATTGCGCTGCCATGTTTATCGCCAGTATGTCGATGCTAGTCAATCCTTTACAAGCCGACACACTCGTGCCGTTTACCAGTGATGGCTGCAGTGCATTTCCTGATGGCACTTTTGCACAGCAACAATTATGGTTGTCCTGTTGCGAACGTCATGATTATGACTACTGGAAAGGGGGGACATCTGCTGAGCGTTTGGCATCAGATAAGGCATTACGTATTTGTGTGGCTCAAGTCGGCCAATCTGAAGTGGCATTATTGATGTTAGCCGGGGTCCGCGTTGGCGGTACACCTTATTTACCCACTCAATTTCGCTGGGGTTATGGCTGGCCATACCCAAGAGATTACGGTGCACTAACCGATGATGAGCGTCAACAAGTCGAGCTGTTATCAGCCAAAACCAGTAACTTCACAGTTTAAGTTGGACGGGGTGTTTACGTTACTTATTGTAAAAATGAATGGGTATTGACGACTAAACACGTTAACCGAAGTGCTTTTTTGTCGGGGAAATATTAATCGCCATCGTCATTGTCACAAGCTAATATTAGCCGGCTTGCTTTACCGGAAATTGGAAACGCTACACAATGAAGCACTCGAATAAAGGTGTTCATGCCGTTGCGGTACTTGAAGCATCTAAAGGCCTATTGTCGTTACTGGTCGCGATTGGTCTACATGTCTATGCCGGTCAAAACTTGTCAACGCTGGCAATTGAGCTAGTTACTCATTTACACCTAAACCCTGCTAGTCATTACCCTAGTATTTTTATTTCAGCAGTGGGTTCAGTGTCGCAATCAAGCCTGACGATACTGGCACTAGGCGCTGCGGCATATACTTTGGTGCGCTTTATTGAAGCCTATGGTTTATGGCATAACATGCGCTGGACCCAATGGTTTGCACTGCTTAGCGGCGCAATATATTTACCTTTTGAGTTTTATGAAATGATGAGCCACTTTAGCTTGCTCAGTGTGATTGTACTGCTGATTAATCTTGTGGTGGTCATGTATATGTATTTTGTGTTGTTTCCTCTTCGAGCATCAATATGAGATCCGCTTCAATGTTTGGTTACAGTTGTTAATATAAAAGTATTAACAGAGTTTAATGGCCTGCGGTTGATCCATTAAGTGGTAATGTTAGTATGAATACTCACTAACATTAACGATGAGTTAGCGTAATCGCAATTAATTTACCCGAGTTTATTACGTTAATTTATGTAGACATTCAATAAACTTATTTATTAAATAAATGTTATTTGAATTGAGACCCGTTTTATTAGTGGTGTAATATTTGTTTTAACAGCGTGTGCTGTTTTCGTTGGTGTCATAATATGACGATAAAGACTCGCTGAGATACAATGTAAGCAACATGTTAATGATAAAATATATTTATTGTTAATCTTGCTAGCTTGTCATCACCATTTATACAAATGCTGTAATGTTATGACTAATTAATTCTACTTTACGAGGAATAAAATGACTGACATCGATATTGGTATAAAAAAAGAAGATCGACTAAAAATTGCTGATGGCTTAAAAAGTTTATTAGCCGATTCCTATACGCTATATTTGCAAACCCATAATTTCCATTGGAATGTCACCGGGATCCACTTTCGCGAACTGCACTTAATGTTTGAAGAGCATTACACTGAACTTGCGCTAGCGGTTGATGATATTGCCGAACGTATTCGCACCTTGGACGTGGCCGCACCAGGAACTTATAAAGAGTTTGCCCGTTTAAGCTCCATTAAAGAAATTGAAGGCGTACCGAGTTCAGCTGACATGGTCGATTTACTGACCAAAGGTCACGAGCAAGTGATCAAAACCGCGCGACAAGTGCTCAAATTAGCCCAAGCCGCTGAGGATGAGTCTACGGTAGCATTAGTGTCCGATCGAATGCGGATACATGAAAAAACCGCATGGATGTTAAGAGCGATGAGCAAGTAATCTACATTAAGCATCATATTTAGGCTAACACAGCCAAATCATTGGATGTAAAACTAAACCGCTGACTATGTTGCAGCGGTTTAATTTTTTATTATACGGTGACGAAATCTATCGATCCAAGTCGCTAAAAACGGTAATGTAGCATTTTGATTGTTTTGATGATTCTATTTTGACTGATAACCCCGCTCTTATTAAACTTGCTATGCATTTATTTTCTCAGCGAAATACCCTTAATCCCGACTCTAACTACCTAGCTGTACTTCCTCAAAGTATTGAAGAATCAATTGCTGTACAACAATTGATGATTAATCTTAATGGCACCATTGCGGGGTGGAAATGCTTAGTTCCACAAGCCAATGGTCAATTAATTGTAGCGCCCATTTTGCAAGGTTCTGTGAGTCATAGTATTGATTGCGCGATTATACCCAGAGTTACAGACGGGCAGGCGACAGCGCTGATAGAGCCAGAAATAGCGTTTATACTAGGGCAAGACATTGAAGCTTATCGTCAATACAGTCATAGTGAAATTGATCAAATGATTTCAGCTACGCATATGGCATTAGAGCTGATCCAGAATCGATTTAGCCGTAAGAGTCAACCGAGTTTTTATCAAAAACTTGCCGATGGACTAAGTAATCAAGGCCTGTATATTGGCCCTAAAATAGATAAGTCTGTCGCGTATAAAGCCAGTCATATCGATGTGGTAGTAAGCGAGTATAAGACCCAAGTAGTGCAGCAGTTTTCTGGGTTCCATCCGTGTGAATTACCACAAATGCCTGTGTATTGGCTGATTAATTACTTAGCACAATTAGGCATTAACCTCAGTGCAGGGCAAGCGATTATTACCGGATCATACTGCGGTGTGGTAAAAGTGCCATTAGCGACAAAAATCAATATTGGCTATCATGGCATTGGTCAATTTGATGTGAGGTTTTACGATGCGCTGGCCTAATTTTACCGCTAAATAAATCTTGGCAGTAAAATAGGTGAAAAACCTTGTCGTTGCGTTATTTAAAAAGCGCCTTAGGCGCTTTTGTTAACTTTGTATCTGAATAAAAAACTCTTCGAGTTGCTGGCTTACTGTTTCAGTATCGCCGGTGGCTTTTAGGTAAGAGCGTAAGCCGATAATATGTACTTGTAGCTTTTTCGCGAGCTTATGTTTATCCAATTGAGCAGGCAAATCACCTTCGTTTTGAGCTTGCTCAATGATATTGGCAAAGCGATGCTCAACTTGAGTCAATAAATCACGTGCGATGCTAAGGGTTTCTTGATGTGACTCATCAAGTTCTGCAAGCGTGCGCATCAACATACATAATTCACTGGGTACGGTTTCACTGCAAGGAGCCATTAAGCTGCGTAGATACTGCTTCAACCCGTCCCATACGTGGTCATTCTGCTCGATTTTATCATTTAAATTGCTAGCGGACGTTTGTGCATAATGAATTAATGTCTGATTATATAAATCAGCCTTACTACCGAATGCGGCATAAATGCTACCTGGCCGCATGTCCATGATAGTTTGAATTTCTCGCGTAGAAGTGGCTAGAAACCCCTTTTGCCAAAACAGGTTTTTTGCTTTTTTGAGTACGTCTTCGCGATCAAATTTAGATATATTAGCCATTAGCCCCTCTTTAGTTAGATTATTATTTTACGTTAACTCGATGAGGTAAGGCCAGTATCTTTTGGTTATTTTTAACCATAACGGCCATTGTTGCTGATTATGCTTAATTATGGATGTGATATGAACTATTCATATTTAAACCAATAAAGCCAATTAAACAACAATGCAGCCTTCATGTGAGATTATTTGAATTCAAAATTGAGGGAAAAAGACCGCTGCAAGCATAAGTGGTGCTGTGATATTGGCGTTGTACTAGTAGTGATGTAATGGTGGCATTTTGATAGTGGCGTTATAGTTAGTACGGCTGTAATGAGTTGTTATAAACGATAAAGCGGAATTGAACTCATTTATTCAATTCCGCTTTGAAAACTAACCGTTACATTGACACTAAAGTGAAATCCATCGTAAAAAACTGCCTTAATGAACGGCTAAGACCAAACCCCTTTTTCGGTTTTACCTTGAATCTCTACATCGGCCAGTTTGAATTCAGGCTTATTAGTGGTTTTAAGCTTAACTTGGTAGTCGCGGGTTAAATTTACGATGGTCGGGTGAGCAGCATAATGGCACTGATGTTAACTACTGTCATTAATCCCAGCGCCATGTCGGCCATATTCCACACTTCTTTTAATGAGGCATTGGCTCCCCAATACACCATGCCCAAATACAATAAAGTATACCCGGTGCGACCATAGATGTTGTCGAGCTTAAATAGATGTAAATTACTTTCGGCGTAGGCGTAGTTGGCCACTACAGAGGTAAATGAAAAGAGGGTGATGATAATGGCAACAAACATATCGCCGCTAATGCCCATATGATAAGTCATGGCATTTTGAGTGATACGAATACCTTCCATTTCACTGCCAATACTGCCTTGAGCCAGTAGAATTACAATGGCGGTACAGCTACACAACACCATAGTGTCAATAAACACCCCCAGCATTTGTACATAACCTTGCGCAACCGGGTGATTTGGCACTGGCGTTGCGCCTGCGGCGGCATGTGGCACACTGCCCGCACCGGCTTCGTTAGAATACAAACCGCGTTGAATACCATTTTTAATGGCTGCACCGAGCGCGCCGGCCGCCGCTTCATTTAATCCAAAAGCAGAGTTAATAATATCCATCAATACTCCGGGAACTTGTTGGATATTAATGATGGTGACGGTTACCGCTGCCAAAATAAATGCCAGGCCCATAAAAGGCACCACGAACTCGGCAAACCGAGCAATGCTGCGAAGGCCTCCCATAACAATGATGCCAGCAATGAAGGTAATGACTGCCCCAGAATAAACGGGTGAAATTTCGAAAGTGTGGTTGAGTGCGTCGGTAATGGTGTTGGCTTGCATGGCACTAAAACTAATGCCGTAACCGAGGAACAAACACAGGGCGAATAATACTGCTAACCAAGGTTTGTTGAGTCCTGCGCGGATATAATAGGCGGGTCCTCCGCGGTATTCTTTATGATCGTCTCGCACTTTATACAGCTGGCCTAAAATGCTTTCCGCAAAGCCGGTCGCCATACCCAGCAGTGCGATAACCCACATCCAAAATACCGCACCACTGCCGCCTAATGATATGGCCATGGCGACACCGGCTAAATTACCAGTACCGACACGGGCTGACAAACCTGTACACAAGGCTTGATAAGAACTAATGCCTGATCTGTCACTTTGGGTACTGCCTTTCATCACCTTAAACATATAGCCAAAATGGCGAAATTGAATAAACCTTAACTTCAATGAAAACCACACTCCGGCGAATACCAAGATATAAATGAGGACTTGGTACTCGCCCCACAGCACATTGTTGGCGAGCGATATAATGTCGTTAATCATTGAACAACTTCCTTGGTTTTATCGTTTTATTATTAGATATTTAAAAAGGTTACATTTAGGAAAAATGGCCTATAAATGCAAACACAGCCAAAGTCCAAATGCGTTAATAACCGTGAAAGAGGAGTTATAATGCGGTTGGTTGATTTTATAGCGTGAATTTATATGCATTGTAGCTACATATTTAATGCTAGGCGAGGCGTTTTTGTTACTTGTTAACTTTATTTTTGACTAAAAAGTGAGTCTGTTTCGCTGAATTAATATCGTTAATATTGGCACTGTAAGGGTAAATATTTGATAAAATACCCCCATAATTGCCGTGTTGTAAGGCTCTCACATTTGAAAGCGGGTTCTTTAGCTTAATACATCATAAAAATTAGGATAAATAATAGTATGACAAATGCGAATCTGCCTTTTAATGCAAGCCAGCAACAATTAGCCTTACTGCGATTGGTTAATTGGGGGCTTAAAATTGGCCTTATTTTGTTTGCCACCGACTTATTTGGTTTAACAACACCTCCAGTAACCTTGTCTTACGTGCTCATTTTTGAAGCCTGTTATGTGGGTTTTAGCTATCGCTTTCATCGACTCAGCATGAACAACAATGGTTTGTTGTTTTTAACCTTATTATTAGACACCTTGTTTTGGACGATGTGGTTATATTTCACCGGCGGAGCAACCAATGCTTTTGTCTCATTACTGCTATTACCGATTGCGATTTCAGCCATTACCTTACCCCTATGGGCTCCTTGGTGCTTAACCATAGTGTCGACGATATTTTATAGCTTGATGATTGTTGATATCACCGAACAAAATAGTGGCTCGGTAATGGAACACGACATAAGCCAAATACCAATGGACCACGTTATGTCAGCAAACCAGGCGATGCCCGCAAGTCACAGTATGGACATGGGATCGCACTATTTAGGCATGTGGTTTAATTTTGTTATTTCGGCATTAGTGTTAACCGTCACCGTCGGCTTTATTGCCAAACGGATCAGACAAAAAAATGCCGAGCTGCGCTATTTACGAGAAGGCCAGCTACGCCAAGAAAAGATATTGGCCTTAGGCACCGCATCAGCGCAAATGGCTCACCAACTAGCGACGCCGTTAGCCACATTACGTTTACTCACCGATGAGTTAGTCGATACTCAGCACGATGCTGAACAACTGGAATTGATCACCGAAATGCAGCACGCACTGAATCGCTGCGAAGTCACCTTAGCTGACTTACGTTTAGCGACCGAATCGATACGAGAGCAAAAACTAGCAGAACAGCGAGTCGATGAGTTAGTGGCAACCTTAACCGAGCAGATAAGTTTATTGATGCCAGAAGCGCAACTGAATATATCCATAGCACCACAAGTTGAGTCACGTATAGTGATGACCGACATGAGCTTATTACCAGCATTAATGGCGTTAATTCAAAATGGCATTCAGGCCAGCGAAGATAATCAACACCAAACCCGCGTAGATGTAAATATTGGCTTGTCACAACCCAAGCAGTTGAGTATCACTATTCGTGATTACGGTGTGGGGATTGCGACTCATTTATTACAAACATTAGGCAGTAACATGGTAAAAAGTCCTAAAGGGATGGGCATCGCGGTATTATTAAGTCACACCAGCTTTGAGCGTTTAGGCGGTAAATTATACCTTAAACCCCATCCCGAATGCGGCACCGAAGCCATTGTGACCTTACCGCTGAACGAACAAAAAGCGAGTTGACGCTATTTTAAACGAATAGAAGAGAATAGAAGTTGAATTGAGAACACCATGAACAAGCTATTGATTATTGAAGACGATTTAGCCCTATCGGCCATTTTAGCCCGCCGCCTCGGCAAGCAGGGTTTTGAGTGTAAAACCTGCCATCACGCCAGCGACAGCTTATTAATGGCAAGGCAATTTTCCCCCACCCATATCGTGCTAGACATGAAATTGGCCGACCATAATGGTTTATCGTTGATTAAACCGTTAAGACAACTTTTACCCCATGTACACATGGTATTGCTCACCGGCTTTGCCAGTATCGCCACCGCCGTAGAAGCCATCCGCCTTGGCGCAGACAATTACCTCGCCAAACCCGTCGACACCCAAACCTTATTAAATGCATTATCAGTCACGGCAGAAACCACCACTTATGATGCCATTGGGGAACAGCCTTTAACCCCCAAACGTGTCGAATGGGAACACATTCAACAAGTTCTCGCCAACAACAACGGCAACGTATCAGAAACCGCCCGCCAACTCGGCATGCACCGCAGAACCTTACAACGCAAATTGCTGAAAAAGCCGACGGCAGATAATCGTTAGTATTGCGGACAATAAATTTTGATTGTTTTTAACTCGCACGGACAAACGTGGGTTAGTGCTTTAGATCTTAAAATGACTCTTGTTATTAGGGGGATGTATGGTTTTCTTCCCGTTTTTGCGACAAATTTACTACATCGGGATTTTAACAGCGGAACTATGGTTAAATATCAGAGCAGATCGACACGTTAAACTACTTCTGTAGTCGTCATAGCAATGATCTCAATAATGGATTTTATCGATCCAAAGCATACATTTGGTCATTTAACCTTATGAAGAGAGTACCACAATATTTGTGACCCTCATTATATAACGTAACGCCTAGATCGAACCATAATGTTCGCTTTTTTATGTTATAGAATCATTTTAATCATAATTTTGATTAGCTCAAACTTAGTACGTTAATTATATCATCAAACGCTAATTCGAGATTGACTAAGCTATTACGTGCAGTGTCAATATTGCCCTGTTGATATTGATGCTGTATTGCATGAGCAATAAAATGAATATTATTATGAGCTTGTTCAAGTCGCTGTATGTATTGCGTTTCAAATAACGGCCTTTGCTTTTCTCGACGGATCCAGTTGCCACATTGACAAGACTGCACATCAAGAATAGGCCAGAGTGCATGGTCATCTGGAGACGATACTATCTTTTTTCTAAATGTCTCTTTCCACTGAGCATTAAGCATAGTGAATATCGCCAAACTGTTTTCGGTATTATTACGATGCTTATTGCCACTAACACGCCAGTTTTTATTCGGAGTATAGTTGCTAAGCCATGGTAAAAAAGCTTTAGCTGGCATTGGTTTCGCTATCCCATAACCTTGAGCTTGCTCACAGCCCATTAGTAGTAGCATGAGACCGTGTTCTGTGCTTTCAACGCCTTCAGCAATAACATTGCGGTTAAATGATTTCGTTAACGCAATGACGCCCTCAATGATGGAGTAGTCACTTGGATTATCCAACATGTCAAAAACGAAACGTTGATCGATCTTAATTGTATTCACCGGTAAACTTCTTAAATGGGTTAACGATGAATAACCGGTACCAAAATCATCCAAAGCAAAACTGACGCCTAGCCTGTTTTGGCATGTCTCAATAATATGATTAATGGTATTGATATCGCCAAAAGCAGAACTTTCCAATATCTCTAATTGTAAATATTGAGAATTGTTACTGGGGTACTTAGCTAAACTCTTTTCTAGATTGACGACAAAAGAGGGCGAGAGTAGATGGTTTGATGAGATATTGACACTGACTTCAAGGTTAACACCTTGCAGTTTCCAATCATCAAGTTGCTGTAGCGCCTCATTGATAACCCATTCGCCAATCCTAACCTCTAATGGCGTACCATCGATAAAGGGTAAGAAGTCTAATGGGGGAATGAGTCCTTTTCCTGGATGGATCCAACGTATTAAGGCTTCAACCCCAAAAACATGGCCACTAACCATGTTAACTTTTGGCTGATAGTACAATTGAAATTCATGATTACCTAAAGCTTGTTCAATTTCTTCTAGGAGATGGTTCTTTTGGATAATACGTTGGTCAGAATCTGGACTGTATAATCGGGAACGATCCTTACCTGCCAATTTAGATTGATACATCGCGTGATCAGCGTGGCGTAGTAAGGTATCTATATCAGCATTATCTGACGGGTATAAGGTTACACCACTAGAGACGGTAATATGATGTTGAACATCATCAATAAAATAAGGTTGCGCCAGCGCTTGATGAATACGCTTTATCGTTGCTTCATATTGTGATGCCAATTCAATATCATTAAGTAATATTGCAAATTCATCGCCACCTTGACGTGATACTGTATCTTCTTCTCTAATACAAACTGTGATGCGGTTTGCTACTTCAATTAATAAACGATCACCCGCTTCATGACCATAGTTATCATTTACCGGTTTGAAATCATCTAAATCAAAGAAGCATACCGCAAGTTGGTGTCCTGTTCGCAGACTATGGGCAATGGATTGCTGAAAACGATCTACAAATAAAGCGCGATTAGGCAGTTTCGTGAGTACATCATAGTGCGCCATCATATTAAGTTGATCTTGTTGTTGTTTGCTACTGGTAATATCAGAAAACATCCCGACATAGTGAGTCACTTCATCGTGTTCATTTGTTAATGATGAAATGGTGAGTAATTCAGCATAGAGTTGTCCCTGCTTTGTCCTGTTCCATACTTCGCCTAGCCAGTATCCATGTTCCGAGACGGTTTGCCACATCGCGGAATAAAATTGCGGACTATGCTTACCCGATCTCAAGATGGCTGGCGTTTTGCCAATAATGTCCTCACGGCTATAACCAGTGATTTGACTAAATGCAGGATTAACATCAACGATGTGCTGTTGGGCATCGGTGATAATGATGCCTTCGTGGGTATCACTAAAGACCCTAAAGGATAATTGAAGTTTTTCTTCGGTTTTTTTTTGCTCAGCAAGCAACCTTGATTGTTTAATCGCACTGAAACTTGATGTTGAAATAATATCGGCAAGTTTGGCATAGAAATGCATTCCTCGAGTGACCTCATTGCGGGTGAAGCGGGGGACTCTGTCGAGTGCAGCAAGGTATTCTTGTTCATCAAAGCCATAATTGTTTGCTTGCTTTCGGAATAACTCAACATCAGGGACCTCATCCTGATAAAAGAACTGGCCAATGAAAACATTGCCGAGATGCTTGTCTCCGATAACGATAGGAGTGACCATTTCGAACATATTGTTTTTGCAGTTGTATTCCTTAAATGTTCCATGCTCTACACCGTGTGTGAGGAGCAAATCGCTCTCAAGACAATTTTTTCGCGTATCAGGATGACAACGGTGAAATTGAGTGCAGATATCTTGCCAACCCACGGCGACTAAAATATTGCCTTTGATATCAAGTATCGCACCTAACATACCGGTAAGATCATAAAAATCATCCATCAGGGATTGCAGCGCCTCTGCATCAATGATGTCGGATAATGCTAATGCATCAATATCTGCATCGGGTTCTAATATCGCTTTTAGCTTGTTTCGGATAGTCGCTTCGCTTTGGCGTAAAGTCTCTTCGGCTTTTTTACTCTCAGTAATATCTTGGATAAAACCTGATATTTTTTGCGGTTTTCCATCACTATCCGTGACCACTTTACCTCGACACTCTATCCAGCGTTCCTCACCATCACAGGGTCTTATGATCCGAAATTCGACATGGTGTTCTTTGCCACTAAAGAAGCATTCTTTAACGGATGCTATAAAGGTTGGAAAGTCGCTTTTATTCATGACTTCACATATGGTTTCTGGCCCAGCTTTAGATGTTTGGACGAGTCCAAATAAAGCGTACATTTGATCAGACCAAATGGCAGTTTTCTGATCTGCCAGCAACTCCCAATAGCCTATTTGTGCATAAACTTGAGCCTCAATTAGCCTCGTCTCACTTTCTTTAAGTTGTGCCAACGATTTTTTATAGTTAGTGACATCTCTGGCAACACCTAATATGCCGATTAAGTGACCATTATTATCTCTCATCGGGGTTTTTATGGTTTCGACAAGCTCAATGTGACCGTCATCGGCAAACGTAAGTGACTCTTCATTGACAGTTGCTTCTCCGGCAATTAAAGCTTTGTCATCATTGTTGCGGAAAAAATTGGCAAGCTCATGGTCTACAAAGTCATAATCCGTTTTACCCACAATCTCATGTTCTCGAGCGCCAACCATTCGTTCAAATTTGGAGTTGCAGCCTAAATAAACCCCTTTTGCATCTTTTAACCAAATCATATCGGGGACGGTATTTAACAATGTTTTTATCAGTGCCTGACTAGACTCTAACTCTGAAAATAATGTGTGTTCTTCGGTGACATCTCTAAACACCAGTACCACTCCACTAATGTCACCAGCAGGGTTGCGTATAGGGGCGCCTGAGTCTGCAATTTGGTATTCAGAGCCATCTTTGGCAATAAGCATAGTGTGATTAGCTAGCCCGACGATTAAACCGGTTTCGAGTACCTTTTTTACTGGGTTATTAACCGGTTCAAATGTGAGAGCATGAATAATATTGAAAACCGCAGTTAACGGTTGTCCTATCGCTTGAGCAGCTGTATAGCCAGTGAGTTTAATTGCCACTGGGTTTATGTAGGTTACAGTGCCATGGGTATCGGTCACAATCACAGCATCACCGATAGAGTTTAACGTAATCCGCAGACTTTCTTCTTGCTTATGTAACGCCAGTATATGGTTGTTTATCCTAGTGTTGTAGCGCAGCAATAAGCCAAGTATAACCAACCCTACGATAAGGATCAGGGCCATCAACAATTGTTGCATGAATTTAAATGTTTGCAGATCGTTAATGATGATTTTCTGTAAGGTGGTTTGAACATGATCAACAGCAAGATTAAATTCTAAAAAGGCTTGATCAAACTGTTGATCAATATTAGAACCAATACCGGATGTTGATTGTGCATTCCAGCGTAGTTGAGCAATTTGACGGAAATGCTGAAGATCGACAATTGTGTCTTCTATTTGCAGTCGTAAATGGGGATCGTTAAGTGCGAGAAAAGTGTTTTCATTATTTACGCCACCATCAAGCATTGCTTGTGCATACCATGCTGACTGATCAAGATGAGTCCATATCGCATCGATATCAATAGTTGGGTCACCACTAATCGCCTCTTCAAACCACAAATGAGCCGTGGTCGCTTCAAGTTTGATCTCCATCGCAGCATCAACTAATGGTGAGTAGCGTACTGCTATATCGCGTCCGGTGTTGAATGAGTAGTAAACAATCGCCATGATGAGCAACGTTACCGGTATAGAAATAAACTGTATTCTACGAGAGCCAGCTTCCATATGATGCATCCATGTTTAACACAATAAATTAAATTTTTTATAGGCAAAAATGTTTTTTTATTTCAATTTTAAAGTCATACATTTCTTCGCTAGAAAACCCCATACAAGTAAATCCATTAACAATATCATAACTTCAGCTAGAATCACTTTGATTGACGTCAATCTTAATAACGCTAATTTTCGTAAACTCGCAATAGTCGTAAATTTTATGTCCGCAGAGGATGAATTAATGTGCAATATCAAAAATAAAATATTAAATAATCCTATAAAAGACAGTTTTTTAACAAGTTTTTTACCATAGGCTTAAATGGGTTATGGTCAACTTAGTTTGCTATCCTCGACATTGACTGTTCATAAACACTTTGCTGCATGACGTAATCATCGGCCTATAATATTGAGAAATAGGCTTTAGCATGATAGAACTCACTCAAACCAAGTAGCGTTCAAGATGGTAAAGCAAAGTGGCTAACAAGCTTTGGATCGCAAATGAGTTAGTCTGTTCCGCCAGCGCGCGTTTAGCCCCATAAAAGTGACAAACTTCATTATCTGCAGACAGTTAGCCATAAAAAAAGGCCTCTATATTAATAGAGGCCCAATAATCTTATTCAGATTAAAAACGATACCTTTAATTTGCATCTATCCCCATTCCCATAGTAAATAAATACAGAGTAAAGTCACCAAGCATAGTGTAGACATTTGATTGTGACTCAAAGTCATCAACCAAACAACGCCAAAGTGTCGTATCAAACAGGTTATAACATCAGTGTTAAATAAGTTATTTAAATCGGGGAGATGTCACTGACGTCACCCATCAACTGAGTCTGCTGAATCTACCCAAGCAGGGCAATCAAATAGTGCCAAACTGCGACACCATGTCGCAGTTAATATGAGATGCCCTTTACATAAGGTGAACCTTTAACATTACCTAATCTGTTGATGTTGTAATGGCCTTGATATTGATTCAGTTAATGTGTGGCAACAATACCAGATATGCCATGGTAGGCGTCTCATTATGATAGCGCCTAAACGGTGTGCACTGACTAAATAATATGCTCTGATTAAGTATCTGCTGTGAATGAATATTCATAATTTTATCGATGGTTCAGTCAAATAAAAACGATATTGAAATCTGTAAGCAACTCAATTTAATGGGTCGGTGCATCCAGGGAAATACTCACTAAGGTGCTAGCTATTTATCAATATTTTGTTAAGTGAACTGCTGGGATTAACGTTATTGTTATTAATAATTTTTGTTGAATTAACCAATGACTTTTTCTCGATTCATCATCATTCATATCAACAATAAAGCCTAAATTTAAGTGCGTCATAGTGTCGCGTAAACTAGGCTTAATTTTAACGCCGATATTCAATATTACAAAAATGGAAAAGTCTGTAGCGATATTTGTTAAATTAGCACTACATTTTATAAGGGTATCGGAATACATTGTACCTACGATTATGAGTTGTTGGTCATGATGTTGAATAGCTCAATGTGATTCGACTCATGTTTAATGACGCTTTTGGGGATAACACCGCCTTATGAAAATAGCACTATTTATACCTTGTTTAGTGAATCAAATGATGCCCGATGTGGCCATCGCAACCCTGACATTATTGGAAAAGTTAGGCCATGAAGTGATTTTTCCGCCAGGGCAAACCTGTTGCGGCCAACCGATGACAAACTCAGGCTGTTTTGATGAAGCCAAAAATACCACGCTTAAATTACTCAATGCATTTAAAGGTGTTGAGTGTGATGCCATTGTATGTCCTGCTGCCAGTTGCCTTGTGGCAGCCAAAGAAAACATTCACGAATTTGATGGTAGCCAAGAGGCACAAGCTGTCATCAGTAAGCTTTATGAGTTGACCGAATTTTTACATGACATCGCGCCGATTAAAACCTTCAAGCGTTCAGTGGCGGCTAAAATTAGTATTCAAATGAGCTGCCATGGGATCCGTATGCTTAATTTGGCGACGCCCACAGAACAAATGGGTAAAAAACGCTTTAATAAAGTGGAAGCTGTGTTGGCCAACATTGCTGGGCTCGAGATTGTCTATCCGGCGCGTATCGATGAATGTTGTGGCTTTGGTGGCACGTTTGCCGTAGATGAAGGGGCGGTCTCCGCTAAGATGGGTAAAGATAAAGCTCAAGCCCATGCGGCAACGGGAGCTAAATATGTGGTGGGGTTTGATCCCTCATGCTTGTTGCATTTAGATGGCATGATCCGTCGCCAAAAATTACCGATAGAAACCCGTCACATTGCCCAAATCATTAATGATGCACTCTAGGAGCGACCATGACTGAATTATATTCTGCATCCGGTTCAAAGGTGCATGCCCATAAAGCTGAAATTTTTTGCCGCGATGAAACCCGTGTCGATTGGCATTCTAAAGCCCTTTGGGCATTACGTGAAAAACGTGATCGCGCCGCGGGCAGTATACCCGAATGGGAACAATTAAGGCTGCTAGGCTCACAACTTAAACTTCATACCTTGAGCCACTTAGCGGATTACCTTGAACAATTTGAACAACAGTGCCTTAGCAATGGTATTAAGGTGCATTGGGCTAAAGATGCTCAGCAACATAATGAAATTGTCCAAGGTATTTTAGCTCAACATAAAGTTAAGAAACTGGTTAAATCAAAGTCGATGTTAACTGAAGAATGCCATATGAATCCGTATTTAGAACGCCATGGCATTGAAGTGGTTGATACCGATTTAGGTGAACGCATTATTCAGTTAGCCAATATGCCACCATCGCACATTGTGGTGCCAGCCATTCACATGAAAAAAGAAGAAGTGGGTGAGTTATTTCACCAACAGTTAGGCACTAAAGCCGGTGAATCAGATCCTTTGTATTTAACCCGTGCTGCTCGAGCGCATTTGAGAGAGAAATTCCTCACTGCCGACGCCGCCATGACCGGTGTCAATATGGCCATTGCCGATCAAGGTGCTATCGTTGTGTGTACCAACGAAGGTAACGCTGATATGGGCGCTAACTTACCTAAGTTGCAATTGCACTCAATGGGCATCGATAAAGTGGTTCCTAATATGGATTCTGTAGGGGTGTTGTTGAGGACACTGGCCCGAAATGCCACAGGGCAACCCATCACCACCTATTCATCGTTTTACCGTGGTCCACAAGATGGCGGTGAGATGCACGTGATCATTGTTGATAATGGCCGCAGCGATATGATGAAGGATAAAATTTTAGCCGAGTCGCTAAAATGTATTCGTTGCGGTGGCTGCTTAAACACTTGTCCTGTATATCGCCGTTCAGGTGGTTATAGCTATAACTACACCATTCCAGGCCCTATTGGTATTGCCGTAGGTGCCAAGCATGATGATACCAATTCTATCCCTTGGGCATGTACGTTATGTGGCAGTTGCACTTACGTGTGCCCAACGATGGTGCCTTTGGATAAAATTATTGCTCATCATCGTCGTTTAAAAGCGGAGGCCAAGACCTTGCCTTATGGCAAAGGTAGCTATATGCCGTTAGTTGGCCGTTTTATGGGCAATGAAACCTTAATGAATACCTCTATGTCAGCAGCAAGATTAGCATTGCGGGTATTACCGGGAAGTTTACTCAAGCCATTTAGCGGTGCATGGGGGAAATATCGCGAATTACCTGTCGCGCCAGAGTCAAGCTTTGCCACCTGGTATAACAAGAATCGGAGCCGTTAATATGTCTAATAAAAATAGTATTTTATCTGAACTATCGAAATCGGCATTGGATAATCATGCCATGCCAGACATTGATGTAGTTGCTAATAATGATGATCTTGTTGGCCAATTTAGCGCAAGTTTAAAGACAGTCGCAGGGACGCTTCACAGCGAAGGCGGCTTAGTATTGCTACAACAGGCCGTCGATGATCTGATAACACAAAATATGCAGGTGATCTCGTTGATGGAGGGGATTAAAGGTAATCGTCAGGTGCCTGCAACCGCTCATGATCTGGCGGATATTGATTATGCGGTTATTCCAGGCGATCTTGGTGTGGCCGAAAATGGGGCTATTTGGGTCAATCAACCCAGTCATCGAGTGACGCCGTTTATTTGTGAAAACCTTATTCTTGCCATATCGAAAGATAATATTGTCGCCAATATGCATCAAGCGGTTAAACAAGTATCGCTGCAACAAGGTGAGTTAGGATTATTTATATCTGGTCCGTCTAAAACCGCTGACATTGAACAAGCATTAGTGGTGGGGGCCCATGGCGCCTGTAGTTTAAATGTGTACTTATACTAGGCATTAGTTGCTAGTTATTAGTCGCCAGCTGTTAGTTACCAGTGATGCCATTGACTGAGTGTGTCAGTCGATGGGATCACGCTAACCTATAGCAATATAATTCGAATCGCTTAGGTTAGGAAAACGCCCGCTATTGAAGCAAAATATTCAACTTCAACTTGAACTTCGCATGCAAATTTAAAGTATCAAAAATCGAATCGAGTTAGAAAAAGTCGAAGATAGTGGCTGCACGTTGCTGCATAAACTCAATAAACAACTTCACTTTTAATGGTTGTTGGCGACGTTGATGATACAAAATACTGATGCGACGATGCTCGCCAGCCCATTGTGGTAATACATGCACGAGTTCACCGTTCAATAATTGCTGTTTCGCAAATAATTCAGGGCCATATAAAATCCCGCCATCACCGACAGCTGCCCGTATTGCGCCGTGTAAATCCCCTAGGGTTAATTTGGCGGGTCCATCGTAATAATACTGCTCACCACTGTGATGTCTTAAGGTCCAGTTAAACAGCGGCCACACTTTAATTAACTGATAATCAACTAGCTGCTGCGGATGGTGCAGATCAATGAGTTGCTTAGCATATTCCGGTGATGCATATAGGCCGTAGTTTAATACCCCCAATGATGTAGATACCCAAGATGAGTCTGGTTGTGCGCCACCGACAATGGCAACGTCGACTCCTTCGTCAATTAAATCAATGGTGCTGTTGTTTTGGGTGATGTGCAGTTGAATGTGCGGATGTTGTTTCGAAAAGTCGTTGATGGCCTCAATTAATATCATCGAGGTTATCGAGACGGGTGTAGATATCCGTAGGGTGCTTTGCGGCTCGTTTATGGTTTGACCACAAATACGATCAAATTGTGCCACTACATTATGGTAACGATCAAATAACGCGCCGCCTTCTTCAGTTAATCGCAGCTTACGCGTGCTGCGCATAATCAACTGAGTATTAAGGCTTTGTTCCAATTTACTTATCTTGCGGCTGACAGTGGCAATGGGCAACTGTAACTCTTGTGCAGCAGATGAAAAACCACCTGCATTGACCACATGGACAAACAAATGGATCAATTCAAGTTGGCAAGCTAAGTGTTGGCTCATCAAGAGACCCTTATTGTATTTATCGTTCTATTAATCGATACATCAATCTCTTTATATCATTGAGTGTATCGCAACATAGCGTGTAACAGATAGCTGAGTGAGCATCGAACCACAATGGTGTGATGAGTCATACCTCGGCGGCTAATATTAGCATGGGGTGACGTTAGGTGTATTGAGTGACATCATAAATTAGGAATGGCTAACGCTTTAGGGTTAATTAGATTAATTGTCGACAAAAAGCACCATTTAGGGTTGTTATACGTTACAAAGGTGCTATATTGTCGACAACTTGTTTTGTATAGCTGTTTTTAATGTCTGTTTTTATTATCCAAGGTATAAATATGATCCAGCCGATTACTTCTGCAGATAAGACCTTCGTAGCCCTTAGAGACGATATAGTCGAAGGTCGTATTCAGGCTGGCTCTAAATTGAGCGAAACTGAATTGTCGACAAAGTACGCCGTGAGTAGAGCCGTGATCCGTGAAGCCATTAACCGCTTAGAGTCGTGTCATATTGTTGAGCGTAAAGCCAACGTAGGCGCTCGTGTCGTGGCGTTATCTCCACAAGGGTTGATAGAGCTGTATCAAGTGCGTGAATCACTTGAAGGCATGGCGGCACGTTTAGCGGCAAAGAACATGACCGATGACGAAATTACCGATTTAAACCATTTATTACAATCCCACTTTGACGAGGTCAAAGGGGGCGAGTCTTATTATCAAGAAGCCGGTGATGTTGATTTTCATTATCGAATTATTTTAGGCAGTAAAAATAAACACCTAATTTCAATGCTGTTTGATGGCATTTATCATTTAGTGCGCATGTACCGGGTGCAACTTAGTATGGCCGGTCCGAGAGTGACCACCGCCTATGATGAACACAAACACATTGTTCAGGCCATTTTCAATCGTGACGCAGAATTAGCCGAAATGCTGATGCGCCGCCATATTATGTATTCTAAAAACAGTATCGAACATAAATTATCGTAGCGATTTGCGTGTAGCGTTTTACGCCCACAGCCATAATTACAAAGAGGAAAATATCATGAGTGCAGGTAAAAAATTTCGTCAAGCCTTAGCCAACAATAATCCACTGCAAATTGTTGGTGCCATTAATGCTTATACCGCCATGATGGCAAAAAAAATTGGTCATCAAGCGATATATTTGTCTGGTGGTGGCGTGGCTAACGCCTCTTATGGTTTACCCGATTTGGGCATGACATCGCTAAATGATGTGCTGGTTGATGTACAGCGGATTACGTCTGCCTGTGACTTACCTTTGCTGGTGGACATTGATACCGGTTGGGGCGGGGCATTTAATATTGCTAAAACCATTCGTGATATGGAAAAAGCCGGCGCAGCAGCTGTGCACATGGAAGATCAAGTGGCACAAAAGCGCTGCGGCCATCGTCCTAATAAAGAAATTGTGCCAGTAGAAGAAATGGTTGATCGGATTAAAGCGGCAGTCGATGCCCGCATTGATCCAGATTTTTTCATTATGGCGCGTACTGACTCATTTGCTCAAGAAGGTCTCGAAGCCGCCATAGAACGTGCAAAAGCTTATGTTGCTGCTGGTGCTGACGGTATTTTTGCTGAGGCCATTAAAACCGAACAACATTATCGCGCTTTTGCTGAAGCACTTGATGTGCCTATTTTGGCCAATATTACAGAGTTCGGCCAAACCGAATTATGGAATAAGCAACAATTAGGCGAGTGGGGTGCATCTATGGTGTTATACCCATTAAGCGCGTTCCGTGCGATGAACAAAGCAGCTGAAAATGTTTACAGTGCAATTTTAATCGATGGTGACCAAAAAGCCGTGGTTGATACTATGCAAACGCGGATGGATTTGTATGACTATTTAGGTTACCACGATTATGAGCAAAAATTAGACAGTCTATTTGCCGAAGGTAAAAACAAATAACCACCCAGCACAACAGATTGACAGGTTTACGACTAAAATAAAAAATACCCTACAATCGCGATTTAGCAGCGCTAAATCGCGAACAGCATAGAAAGGAAGATATTATGGTAGACAAGAAATTATCAGGCGCAGGATTACGCGGTCAGAGTGCTGGCGAAACAAAATTATGTACTGTAGGTAAATCAGGTTCAGGCCTGACGTATTGCGGTTACGATGTTTCTGATTTGGCTGATAACGCTACCTTTGAAGAAGTCGCTTATTTATTATTTAACGGCGAACTGCCTAGCCAAGCGCAATTAGCTGCTTATAAAACCGAATTAACAGCGCAGCGTGATTTACCCGATGCCCTTAAAGCGGTATTAAAACTCATTCCTGCTGATGCGCACCCAATGGATGTAATGCGCACCGGTTGCTCGTTTTTAGGTAACCTTGAGCCAGAAGTCGATTTTACTCAGCAGAATAAAGCCGCCAATCGCTTGTTAGCCGCATTCCCAGCCATCATGTGTTATTGGTATCGTTATAGCCATGACGGTGTAGACATTGATTGCACCACCGATGAAGACTCATTAGGCGGTCATTTCCTCAAACTACTGCACGGTAAAACCCCGTCAGAGATGCACCGTAAGGTGATGGATGTGTCACTTATTTTGTATGCAGAGCATGAGTTTAACGCTTCAACCTTTACTGCACGAGTATGTGCCTCGACACTATCTGATATGTATTCTTGTGTTACCGGTGCGATTGGTACATTACGTGGTCCTTTGCACGGTGGTGCTAACGAAGCGGCGATGGACATGATCCAAAAATTCAGTTCGCCAGCTGATGCTAAAGTGCAAATGGCGTTGATGTTAGCCCGCAAAGAAAAAATCATGGGCTTTGGCCATGCCATTTATAGCGAGTCGGACCCTCGTAATGTGATCATTAAAACGTGGTCAGAAAAACTGGCTCATGAACAGGGTGATACGTCGCTATATGACATTTCTGTCGCCTGTGAAGAGTTTATGTGGGACACCAAAAAGCTATTTTGTAATGCGGATTTCTTCCATGCCTCGGCTTATTATTTTATGGGCATTCCAACTAAGTTATTTACCCCCATTTTTGTCTGTTCACGTTTAACGGGGTGGGCGGCACATGTGATGGAGCAGCGCTCGAACAACCGCATTATTCGTCCAAGTGCTGATTATGTTGGTAGCGAACCTCGTAAAGTGGTTCCTATCAGCCAACGCTAATTTGATGGCCGCGTCATCATCATGATGACGCGACTTTTTTCGATGATCATCTATTAATTATCACATATTGATCACCGATCGCCGAATTTACTGTGGATGTTGTTATGAATACTGATTATCGTAAACCTTTACCTGGCACAAAATTAGACTACTTTGATACCGAAGAAGCCGTTGATGCTATTGCGGCCGGTGCTTATGCCAAACTGCCTTATTGTTCACGGGTGTTTGCCGAAAACTTAGTCCGTCGTTGTTCTCCTGAGACGCTTACTGATTCGTTAAAGCAGCTTATTGAACGCAAAAGTGACCTCGACTTTCCGTGGTACCCGGCCCGTGTGGTGTGTCATGATATTTTAGGCCAAACCGCATTGGTTGACTTAGCCGGTCTGCGTGATGCCATTGCTGAAAAAGGTGGCGACCCTTCAAAAGTAAACCCAGTGGTACCGACCCAATTAATTGTCGATCACTCACTTGCGGTAGAGCATGCCGGTTTTGAAAAAGACGCGTTTGAGAAAAACCGTGCCATTGAAGATCGCCGTAATGAAGACCGCTTCCATTTTATCAACTGGACTAAAACCGCCTTTAAAAACGTCGATGTTATCCAACCCGGTAACGGCATTATGCATCAAATTAATTTAGAGCGTATGTCGCCTGTGGTACATGCACTCGATGGTGTGGCGTTTCCAGACACCTTAGTGGGCACCGACAGTCATACGCCTCACGTGGATGCATTAGGCGTTATTGCGATTGGCGTAGGTGGCTTAGAAGCTGAAAGCGTCATGCTAGGACGTGCATCTTACATGCGTCTGCCTGATATTATTGGGGTTGAGGTTACGGGTAAGCCGCAACCTGGCATTACTGCCACCGATATAGTACTTGCGTTAACTGAATACTTACGTGCGCAAAAAGTAGTGTCATCGTATCTTGAGTTTTATGGTGAAGGTACCAGCCATTTAACCCTTGGCGATCGTGCCACCATTACCAATATGACCCCAGAATACGGCGCCACCGCGGCAATGTTTTATATCGATAGACAAACCATCGATTACTTAACCCTAACGGGTCGTGACGACGCCCAAGTTAAATTAGTCGAAACCTATGCTAAACAAGCGGGTTTATGGGCAGACACCTTAACGGGTGTTGAATATGAGCGGGTACTGCATTTTGACCTATCGTCAGTCGGTCGCAATATTGCTGGGCCATCAAATCCGCATTCTCGGGTGCCAACCTCAGAATTAGCGGCGCGTGGCATTAGTGGCGTGGTTGAAAACGAACCGGGTAAAATGCCCGACGGTGCAGTCATTATTGCCGCCATTACCAGTTGTACTAACACCAGTAACCCACGCAACATGATAGCAGCTGGTTTATTGGCTCGTAATGCCAATGCACGTGGCCTATTACGTAAACCTTGGGTGAAATCGTCACTGGCACCTGGCTCAAAAGCGGTGCAATTGTATTTAGAAGAAGCCGGTTTATTGCCTGAGCTTGAACACTTAGGTTTCGGCATTGTCGGCTTTGCTTGTACCACCTGTAACGGCATGAGCGGTGCGCTCGATCCGGTTATTCAACAAGAAGTAATTGATCGCGACTTATACGCCACAGCAGTATTGTCGGGCAACCGTAACTTTGACGGCCGTATTCATCCCTATGCCAAGCAAGCCTTTTTGGCATCACCGCCATTAGTGATAGCCTATGCCATTGCTGGTACGATTCGCTTTGATATTGAAAAAGATATCTTAGGCATCGATAACCAAGGTCACTCGGTCACCTTAAAAGATATTTGGCCAACCGATGAAGAAATCGATTCGGTTGTCAAAGCCAGCGTCAAGCCAGAACAGTTCCGTAAAGTGTATGAGCCAATGTTCGACATTAAAGTGGAATATGGCAGTCACATTAATCCGCAATATGATTGGCGTCCACAAAGTACCTATATTCGCCGTCCACCTTATTGGGATGGAGCATTGGCGGGTGAGCGTACCATGAAAGGTATGCGTCCATTAGCCGTTCTGGGCGACAACATCACTACCGATCATTTATCGCCATCAAACGCGATTATGCTCGACAGCGCTGCAGGGGCTTACTTACACAAAATGGGCTTACCAGAAGCTGATTTTAACTCTTATGCTACCCACAGAGGCGATCACTTAACAGCCCAACGAGCCACCTTTGCTAATCCTAAATTGTTTAACGAGATGGTGCAGGAAAACGGCAAGGTTAAACAAGGTTCCCTGGCGCGCCTTGAGCCAGAAGGCCAAGTGACACGCATGTGGGAAGCGATTGAAACCTATATGGAGCGAAAGCAGCCACTGATTATTATTGCTGGCGCTGATTATGGCCAGGGTTCGTCACGTGACTGGGCGGCCAAAGGTGTGCGTCTTGCTGGAGTTGAAGTGATTGTTGCTGAAGGGTTTGAGCGTATTCACCGCACTAACTTAGTCGGTATGGGTGTGTTACCGCTTGAGTTCACTGCAGGTCATAATCGTCATACTTATCATATTGATGGTACTGAAACCTATGATGTTTTGGGTGATCGCAAGCCGGGTGCCATGTTAAAGGTGATCATGACGCGTAAAAACGCTGAGCAAGTGACCATTCCTGTTAAGTGTCGTGTTGACACTGCCGAAGAGTTGTCAATTTATGAAGCTGGCGGTGTATTACAGCGCTTTGCCCAAGATTTTCTAGCGTCTGAAGGCTCGAAGTAATCATGTCGTTACCGCAAACCCTTATCTCGATTAATGATCAACAGGCATAAGGGTTTGCTTATTTTTAAGCTTAACAGGAATATCTGATGACTCATTTACCACAAATGAAAATTCCCGCGACGTATATGCGCGGCGGCACCAGTAAAGGGGTATTTTTCAGTTTAACCGACTTGCCTGCTGCAGCCCAAGTGGCTGGGGCTGAACGTGATGCGTTATTACTGCGAGTCATTGGCAGTCCCGACCCTTACGGTAAGCACACTGATGGCATGGGCGGCGCGACCTCAAGTACCAGTAAAACGGTGATTTTATCTAAAAGCACTCAAGCAGATCACGATGTTGATTACTTATTTGGCCAAGTCTCGATTGATAAGCCGTTTGTCGATTGGAGTGGTAACTGTGGCAATTTGACCGCCGCGGTGGGTTCATTTGCCATCAGTAATGGGTTAGTTGACGCTCGTCGGGTGCCGCAAAATGGCACCGCAGTAGTGCGTATTTGGCAAGCCAATATTCACAAAACCATTATCGCTCATGTACCGATAACCCACGGTGAAGTACAAGAAACCGGTGATTTTGAACTCGATGGCGTGACGTTTCCTGCTGCTGAAGTGCAAGTCGAATTTCTTGATCCTGCCGACGGTGATGGTGCAATGTTTCCGACGGGTAATGTGGTTGATGAACTTGAAGTACCTGGCGTGGGGACTTTTTTAGTCACTATGATCAATGCCGGTATTCCGACGATTTTCATCAATGCTGCAGATATTAACTACCTTGGCACTGAGCTACAAGACGCCATAAACAATGACGATAAAGCCTTAACCATGTTTGAAACCATTCGTGCTTATGGCGCGGTTAAAATGGGCTTAATAAATGATATCGACGAAGCTGTCGCTCGTCAACATACGCCGAAAGTCGCCTTTGTTGCGCCTGCCGCTGACTATGTGTCATCAAGTGGCAAAAGTGTGACAACCACAGATATCGACCTGGTCGTTAGGGCATTATCTATGGGGAAATTACACCATGCCATGATGGGTACCGCTGCGGTGGCTATTGGCACTGCGGCTGCCATTCCGGGGACGCTAGTTAATTTGGCTGCCGGTGGGGGAGACAGAACGTCTGTACGTTTTGGCCATCCATCTGGAACTCTGCGCGTTGGTGCACAGGCTGAATTAGTGCAAGGTCAATGGCAAGTCAAAAAAGCCATCATGAGTCGAAGTGCGCGGGTACTGATGGAAGGTAAGGTGAGAGTGCCACAATAGTCACGGCCCTGTTTATTACCCAAAAACCTCGGTATGTCCGAGGTTTTTTAATTTTATCGATAAATAAACAGCTTAACTTGACACAAAAAAGAATATTATTTTATTAGAAACAATATTTTATGTGAAAAACGTTATCTTGTTGTAAAATTGTAATCTAGGTTAAAAAATGCTTGATCCCTTAGGCAAAATAGTATGTCATATGCTGAATTTATTTGTCCCAATATTGATGTGTGTTAAGTCATCTTTATGTCATTAAAAAAGTCTCTAATTAAGGAACTACCTCGTTGTTGTGATCCATTAAATACACTAAGTTCTTTTTAATCTTGTTAACTTGAACGTTAATAAGCGAGACGATTATCTATCATTCATGTATTAACATGAAACAGATTGCTGACAGAGTCAATGAATGGCGCCGAGGGCAATACAAAAGGAAACAATTATGGTTGAACACATTACCGGCATGTTGGCATTAATTGGTGTGCTATCGCTTTTGTGTCAATGGGTGGGTTGGAAATTACGTCTACCAGCAATTTTACCACTTCTATTATGTGGTCTACTGTTAGGGCCAGGGTTAGGTGTATTAGACCCAGATGAAATTTTCGGCGATTTATTGTTTCCTATTATTTCATTAGGCGTTGCGGTCATCCTGTTTGAAGGGGCACTAACACTTAATTTTAAAGAAATTAAAGAGCATGGCCGCATGGTGACACATCTCGTCACGATCGGCGCTTTTATTACTTGGGCGTGTATTGCGCCCGCCGCCCATTATCTTCTCGGTTTTGATTGGGCTATCGCCATGTTATTCGGCGCATTAGTAGTGGTAACGGGTCCAACCGTTATTGTCCCTATGTTGCGTACTGTCAAACCCAAATCAAATTTGGCCAGTATTTTACGTTGGGAAGGTATTGTTATTGATCCCATAGGTGCGTTGTTAGCGGTACTTGTTTTTGAGTATATTGCGGCCGCTGCCGATCCAACCACTCATGTATTGAATGCGTTAGGGCTAACCTTACTGCTTGGATTTGGCTTAGGCGCCGCGGCCGGTTTTTTGACCGGTATCGCAATCCGTAAAAACGTGTTTCCACATTATTTGCGTAATACTGCCGTGCTCACCATCATGCTGGGTATTTTTGTCGGTTCTAACATCTTACAAGAAGAGTCTGGTCTGTTAACCGTAACCGTTATGGGGATTTGGTTAGCCAACATGCGTGGCGTAGACATCGCTGATATCCTCGAGTTTAAAGAGACCCTAACGGTACTGTTAATATCAGCGCTATTTATTCTATTGGCGGCTCGTCTTGATTCGGGGGCGATGCTTGATCTTGGTTTTGGTGGTCTTGGCGTACTATTAGTGGCGATGTTTATTGCGCGTCCATTAAGCATTTGGATTTCTGGCTTAGGTACCAACTTATCGTCAAAAGATAAGTGGTTTTTAAGTTGGGTTGCACCTCGCGGTATTGTGGCGGCAGCCATTTCATCTTTATTTGCAATTAAGTTAGAGTCGGTTGGGTTAGAAGGCGCGAGTTCGATTGTGCCGTTAGTATTCTTAATCATTATTGGTACGGTAGTAATCCAAAGTTTAACCGCCGGTCGTTGGGCGGCATTTTTAGGGGTAAAAGAAGGCTCAAACCAAGGGGTATTGATATTTGGAGCATCAAAATTCTCCCGTGAACTGGCTTTAATCTTAATTTCCAAAAATATTAAGGTCATTTTAGCCGATAACAACTGGGACAACATTCGTCAAGCGCGCATGGTCAATATTCCGGTATATTTTGGTAATCCTGCCTCAGAGCATGCCACTAATTACATGGACTTAAGTGGCATTGGCCGAGTGTTAGTGATATCGCCTTACCGTCAGTTAAATCCGTTGGTAATATTTCACTTCCAAGATTTAATGGGCACAGAAAAAGTTTATGGTTTAAATAATGCTGACAGTGCGAGTGCTCGTCATCAGTTGTCTGAATCCTATCTAAAACGCTTATGTTTGTTTGGTGAGAATATCTCTTATGCCAAGATTGCCACTTTAATGGCAAAAGGCGCGGTACTGAAAATAACCAACATTACCGAAAACTTTACCTTTGCACATTTCAAAAAACGCTATGGAGAAACAGCTATGCCTCTGGTTTATTTAACGAAAGAAGGTAAAGTTAAAGTGTTCTCTGGCGTTGAAGCGATTGTTCTCCCTGTGGGTATTGAGTTAATTAGCTTATTGCCACAAGAAGCACAAGATCAAGCGGTTATTCAGCGAGCTGTAGATGATGAAGCGGAGCGGAAAACCAAAGCATTAGTTGAAGCAGATGCAAAAGTGGCAGCTGAAGCGAGAGTCGTTCGTGAAGCACAAGAAGCGCAGCTTCGTGCAATTGAAAAGTCACGCCGTAAAGAAGAAGAGCTTGCTCTGTTTGAAGTGGATGAAAAAGCCCGTTTATTAGCTGAAAAAGCGACATTAGTGCAGCAGGAAACCATTGAGTTATCCAATAAGTTAACTGAACAAGAGGCAGTCAAAAAGACCGCTAAGGATCAACTCGCCGCAACACCCGTTGACGATGCGACTCGCGATACTGTCTGTGAACTTAAAACCGGCGAAGAACCTAAAGTGGTGTAATTCACTGTGAGGTGATTATTAGTGACATTTCGTCTAAGATTAGCTTGATAATAATGTAAAAGGCTTAGCAGTTGCTAAGCCTTTTTGTTGTTCATGCAAGGGTCATGTAACTGTCATATGTGGGGATTGAGCTGAATTAATCTGCCAGTGTCGCTAATACCACTTCATGATGATCTTTGGTTTTGAACTTGTTGAGTACATGGCTAACTTTACCATCAGTCCCCACGACAAAACTTAAACGGTGAATACCATCGTAAATTTTACCCATAAATTTTTTCTCGCCCCACACCCCAAAACCGTCAGCAACGGCATGGTCTTCATCACTTAACAAAGCAAAATTGAGTTGTTGTTTGTCTGAAAACTTGGCAAGTTTAGCCACAGGATCAGGGCTAATGCCCAATACTGTTACATTTAAGCCATCAAGTTGTGCTTTGATATCGCGCAGGCCTTGTGCTTGCACTGTGCATCCGGGAGTCGATGCCTTAGGGTAGAAGTACACCAACACAGGACCTTTCGTTAATACGTCCTTTAACGATATGGTTTCACCTGCTTGGTTATTAAGACTAAATTGTGGTGCGTTATCACCGACCTGTAATGTATTCATCAGTTGTCCTTAATATTTAAGATGCGATTTCTGCTCAAAAAGCCCTGAGAAGTTCACGTTAATCGCATCAATATGGATTGTATTACCGTGGTTAAACATTTTTAACTATTATGGCGCCGCAATACCTTGCATACGTTTAATGGTGCACTCTAATGACAAAGATTCAGCCAGTTCATGAATACCTTGTTCAAGCTTCAATAGATTGACTTTATCGGGGATATTGATAGCGAGTAGAATCGACTGAGTTTTAAGATTGTTATTATCTTCAGCGTGGGAGCGGACTGCACCTAAATCGAGGCCTCTTTCAGCCAAGAAATGGGTAATGCTCTTCATGGTTCCGCGTAGATCTTCACCATTAAAAATCACTTCAATACGAGAGACAAAGTTTTTGGGCGTATGTTTGGATGTTCGCTTCATTACCGTCATGAGTTCAAGTTCAACACTCAACACGGGTAATAAGCTTTCGATTTTTGTCATCGCTGACCAAGATCCTGATATCATCATAATTAAGGTAAATTCATTACCAAATAATGCCATACGACTGTCGACTATATCGCAATCACAATCACTTGCTAAACGCGCTAAACGACTCACTAATCCAGGTCGGTCTGCGCCCATTGCCGTAACGACCAGATAATTGGTCATGGATTTTCCTCACTTTTTGATATCTTAGAGCGAAAACTTATGCCAAAGCATGTAAGTTTTGGTGCGGGTGTTAATACTATCATTTTTCACTAAAACACCTCAATATACTAACCTATATCACTCACATAAATGTGATTATTTTTTAGCGCTATGGCTTCAAAGATGCTAGGTTACTGTGCAATAAATAGTATAAATAACTTATTTCAGATTCTGGTTACCGTAGAGCTTGTCATTAGTGGTTGGCATCAGTAACATAGCGAATCCTGAAACCGTGGGGAAGATAGATGATAAACGGAAGCATCGTAGCCTTAATCACACCAATGAATAGTGATGGCACAGTAGATTATGCAAGTCTTGAACGACTTGTTGAGTTTCATATTGAACAAGGTACTGATGCCATTGTCGCGGTCGGTACTACAGGCGAATCTGCAACTTTGCCTATGACAGAGCATGTGGCTGTTGTTACTCAAACGGTTAAGTTTGCATCAGGTCGTCTGCCTGTTATTGGTGGTAATGGTGCCAATGCCACTGCAGAAGCAATAGAATTAACCAAAGCAATGCAAAAATCAGGTGTTGTCGCCATGCTTGGCGTGACCCCTTATTACAATAAGCCTTCGCCAAAGGGGCTCATTGCCCATTATAAGGCGGTTGCTGCAAGTACTGACATTTCGCAAATTCTTTATAATGTACCAGGTCGTACCGCTGTTGATATGAAACCCGAAACCGTGGCGGAATTATCAAAGGTGAGTAATATTATTGGTGTAAAAGAGGCTACTGGCGATTTAAGCCGGGTCTCACGTTTGCGCGAATTGTGTGGTGATGAATTTTTACTTTACAGCGGTGATGATGCCACAGCACGCGAGTTTTTATTGCTGGGTGGTAATGGCGTTATTTCCGTAGCGAATAATATTGTTCCACATGCGTTTAAAGCCATGTGTGATGCCGCATTATCTAAAAATGCTCAATTAGCGGCCACCATTGATCAACCATTGATGGGCATATATCGCTCTTTATTTTGTGAAGCCAACCCAATCCCAGTGAAATGGGCTGTTCATAGAATGGGTTTGATAGCTGATGGTCATATTCGTTTACCTTTAACTGAACTTTCTGAGCAGTTTCATGGTCTGTTAATAGAAACAATGAAACAAGCTCATATCGAGGTAAAATAAATTCATGTTAAAGAAAGTCACTCCGTTACTCCTTGTTGCAGCTATTACAGCTTGCAGTACACCATTAGACCGCCGTCAGGCAAATGGTGATGATGATTTCGTCAATGCTGAAACTACGCCATTATTGACGATCCCACAGGGCTTGAATACGCCTACTTACAGCAAAGAATATGATATTCCCGCTGTGGGCAATAAAGTAAACAAGCAACTTGTGGGTAAAAATCTTGATATTCGTGCACCATTGCAAGTATTACCAATGGCTGAAGGCACACACATCGAAGAAAGCAATGATAATATTCGAGTGGTGATTGAATCGATTGAAAGTACTACTGATTTAAATCAAGAAATATTTGATGTGATTAATGGTTATCTAGCCAAAAACAATATTGCTGTGCGTAGTGAAGATATGGCTGCAGGCTTTATTGAAACAGATTGGATTGAAAATGATGAAATCATTGAATCTAATTGGTGGAGCAGTGACAAAGTGTATCAACTTCGTCAACGCTATCGTTATCAAGTAGAGGTGAAATCTCACGGTCGTTCAGGCTCTGTCGCAATTGATTTAATTGAACATCAAGAATTTTACGATGATAAAGATCAAAAGATTTTATTAAATGGTGAAGACAAGCGTCGTTATACCACTGATATGCTAAATAATGCCATTGCTTATATGAGTATTAAACGTGATCAAGCTATCCGTGCTGCACGGATTGAGCAAAGTCTTGGTATTAAAGTTGATTTAGTGACGAATGCCAGCGAATCTGCTTATTGGTTAGCTGATGCAAGTTACAAATCGGTTTGGGATCGCTTACGGTTAGTGTTACCGGAAATGGGTTTTGATGTTGTTGATATGGATAACAGCAAAGGCTTGTTTTACATTAATTTAGAAGAAAGCGGCGGTTTCTGGAGCTCTTTATGGAGTGAAGAAAAGTTGTCATTGAAAAAAGGCAATTATCGTCTACTGCTTAAAGAAACCGAAGATGTTAATCAAACTAAAATATTGCTGCGTGATGTAGAAGACAAACCATTACCTGATGAGTCTATTACAGAAGTGTACAACATTATCTCAGACTTAATGCAAGAAGACCGTAAAATTCGTTAAGCGTTACGGTAACGACTTTATTCTAAAAGAGACGCTTCGAGCGTCTCTTTTGCTTTGCCGGCTATACAGTTTTAATATTCATTTTATTCAATGGGTCGTTAGTCTGCACATATTAATGTCTTCAGTTCAATCCATATAGACACGATAACGCGAGCTCCTTTTTTAAATAATCCCCCAGAAAAGCTTAACTCTCGCAGAATGAACCGAGACTTAAAGTGATGCTATAAACCATTTGTCACAGCATGTGTCGACAATAAGACCTCTATATTGTTTTAATATTCACATAGTGCATAAAAAGCAAAAAATATGCATTATTATTGCTTTAAAAGCACAATATGGTGCATATAATTTCGATGTGAACCTTTTGCTTGATATGTTCGTAGTTTGTAAATAAAAGTAAAACAACTTGATGTAGTTTTATTGCTAAGTACAATCATACAAGTTAAAAATCATATATATAATTCATTTAACCTTCGATGGTTACGGACCTGAAATGAAAAAGATAATTGTACTGATCGCCATAGTGTTGGCTGCGCTGTCGGCTTACTATTTAATGTTTCCTCAAGAGGCCGTCATTCAACGTCCGAGACCTATACCTAATGTGGTTGTAGCTAACGTGGCGATTATGCCTATTCGTGATGAAGTAGAAGCTTTAGGTACAGGAAAAGCGTATGAATCGATCATAGTGACATCAAAAATCACTGAAATTGTAACCAATATTAATTTTAAAGATGGTGATTTGGTCGAAAAAGGTACGCTATTAGTGCAATTGAGAAATGACGAACATAAAGCCAAAGTGGCCGTCACTGAAATCAAATTAATTGAAAATCTACGTGAATTGGATCGTATCCGTTCATTGGTCACCAGCAAAACCATCGCAGAATTAGAACGAGACCGGTTACAAAGTTTAATCGATACCACTCGTGCGGAAGTCGAGCAAGCAAAAGCGGCACTCAATGATCGCACTATTAAAGCGCCATTTGCAGGTAAATTAGGCTTACGCCAAGTGAGTGTCGGCAGTTTGGTTACCCCTGGTGAGCAAATCAGTACGTTAGATGATGTGAGTAAAATCAAATTAGACTTTTCAGTGCCAGAACGTTTTATCCAAGAATTACAACCAGGTAAATTAGTGGAAGCCAGAGCCGTTGCTTATCCAGACCAGATATTCAAAGGCGTTGTGACCTCGATTGACAGCAGGGTTAACCCTGAAACCCGAGCGGTAGTCGTGCGTGCGGTAATGCCTAATGATGATTATAAGTTACTGCCCGGCATGCTAATGAAAGTCCGTCTTATTAAGCAAAGTCGTGAAGCATTATTGTTACCAGAAGCCGCTATTATTCCTATTCAAAACAAACATTATGTGTATGTGGTTAATGCTGAAAATAAAGTTGAACAGCAACAAGTTACCTTAGGCACCCGGACGCGAGGTTGGGTTGAAATAACCAAAGGGCTTAAGGTTGATCAGCAAGTGATTATTCGCGGTATTTTAAAAGTTAGACCTGGAGATAAGGTTCAAGTTCAACAAGCTGAAAACTTCAATTTTGCTCTTATTGAAGCAATGGAGAAGTCGGCATGATCTTAACTGACTTATCGGTTAAAAGACCGGTTTTTGCATCTGTTATTAGTATCTTACTGATTGTTCTAGGTTTAGTATCATTCGGTAAATTACCTTTGCGGGAGTACCCAAATATTGATCCGCCGATTGTGTCGGTCGAAACCAGTTATCGTGGCGCCAGTGCTTCTGTCGTCGAGAGTCGAATTACCCAACTTATCGAAGACAAGATCAGTGGTGTAGAAGGGATACGTCATATTAGTTCTTCCAGTAGTGATGGCCGTTCAAATGTCACTATTGAGTTTGATATTAATCGAGATATTGAGGCTGCGACCAATGATGTGCGCGACCGCATCTCTGGTTTATTAGAGCAGCTTCCAGAAGAAGCCGATGCGCCATCCATTTACAAAGCCAACGGCAGCGACGAAGTGATTATGTGGCTGAATTTAGTGTCCGATCAAATGGATATCTTGCAGCTTACGGATTATGCCAATCGTTATTTAGTCGATCGTTTTGCCGTAATTGATGGGGTGTCGACATTACGCTTAGGTGGCGGCAAGGTGTATGCCTTGCGAATTTGGATTGACCGTCAAGCGTTAGCTTCGCGCAATCTAACCGTCTCTGATGTTGAAGATGCGTTACGCTCTGAAAATGTTGAATTGCCAGCCGGGTCAATCGAATCGAAAGATCGTCACTTTACGGTGCGCCTAGACAGGGTATTTAAAACGGCGAATGACTTTTCTAACTTAGTGATCAAGCAAGGTGAGGACGGTTATTTAATTAAATTAAGTGATGTCGCCAAAGTAGAAATTGGTTCCGAGGAAGAGCGAATTATCTTTCGTGGCAACAAAGAGGCGATGATTGGTTTAGGCGTCAGTAAACAATCTACGGCTAATACCCTGGACGTCGCGCGCGCGGCGAATATCTTGGTAGACAAGCTTAACCCAACATTGCCAGCCGGCATGAAGATTAAACGATCATATGACAGCTCAGTGTTTATTGAAGCCTCTATTGCTGAGGTTTATAAAACACTGTTTATTGCCATGGTGTTAGTTATTATCGTTATTTACTTGTTTTTAGGTTCCGTGCGAGCGATGTTAATTCCAGCCATCACTGTGCCCGTATCCTTAATGGGGACCTTTATAGTGCTATATGCACTAGGGTATACCATCAACTTACTGACATTGTTGGCGATGATCCTCGCCATTGGCATGGTGGTCGATGATGCCATTGTGATGCTCGAAAATATTCATCGACGTATTGAAGAAGGCGATTCACCGTTAAAAGCAGCCTTCTTAGGCGCGCGTGAAGTGGCATTTGCCGTGGTGGCAACAACCTTGGTACTTGTTGCTGTGTTTATGCCGATCACCTTCTTAGAGGGTGATTTAGGCAAGCTGTTTAAAGAGTTTGCGGTCACCATGAGCGCGGCAGTGATTTTTTCCAGTATTGTGGCGTTAACGTTAAGCCCGATGATGTGCTCAAAATTATTAAAACCCGCAAACCAAGACCCGTGGTTAGTTAAACAAGTCGATAAGATGATGAGTAAGCTATCAAGTTGGTATTTGATAAGTTTACAAGCGGGCATGAAAAAACCGATTTTAGTGTCATTAATTGTACTGTTCTCGTTTGCATTAAGTGGGTTTTTATTGAATAAAATCCCCCAAGAATTTGCCCCACAAGAAGACCGGGGTTCTATGTTTTTAATTGTTAATGGTCCTCAAGGCGCAAGCTTTGAATACATTGAAAAATACATGGATGAAGTCGAAGGTCGGTTAATGCCACTGGTTGAAAGCGGCGAAATTAAGCGCTTATTGATCCGTGCCCCTCGTGGTTTTGGAACCTCTGCTGATTTTTCAAATGGTATGGCGATCATTGTGCTCGAAGATTGGGCTGAGCGCCGCAGTGCTAATGCAATTATTGTCGATATCCGTAATCGCTTATCAGATTTAGCCGGCATTCGTGCTTTCCCGATTATGCGCCAAGCGTTTGGTCGCGGTGTGGGTAAACCTGTGCAGTTTGTTATCGGTGGTCCAAGCTACGAAGAACTGGCGGAGTGGCGTGATATTATGCTTGATAAAGCCAAAGAGAATCATAAAATCATTGGTTTAGATCACGATTATCAAGAAACCAAACCACAGTTGAGAGTGGTAATTGATCGGGAACGTGCGGCAGATTTAGGTGTGTCGATTTCCCATATTGGCAGAACATTAGAGTCAATGCTGGGGTCGCGCTTGGTCACAACCTTTATGCGCGATGGCGAGGAGTATGATGTTATTGTTGAAGGTAATCGTGATAATCAAAGTACTGCGACTGATATGGAGAATATTTATGTTCGTTCTGACCGCTCGCAAGAACTGATCCCGTTATCAAACTTAGTCTCGGTTGAAGAGTTTGCCGATGCGAGTTCGTTAAATCGCTACAATCGTATGCGTGCCATCACGTTAGAAGCCAACTTAACAGATGATTATACTCTGGGTGAATCGTTAGATTATCTGAATGAACTTGCTGTGACGTATTTACCTGCAGAAGCGGTGATCAGTTATAAAGGTCCATCGTTAGATTACCAAGAGTCGGGTAACTCGATGAACTTTGTATTCTTACTAGCATTGGGAATTGTTTTTTTAGTGCTTGCGGCACAGTTTGAAAGCTATATTCATCCTTTGGTGATTATGTTAACTGTACCACTCGCGACGTTAGGTGCGCTAATTGGGTTATGGTTTACAGACCAAAGTATCAATATTTACAGTCAAATCGGAATTATCATGCTGGTTGGCTTGGCTGCTAAAAACGGTATCTTAATCGTTGAATTTGCCAATCAATTACGCGACCGAGGTGTTGAGTTTCAACAAGCGATTTTACAAGCTTCGACTCAACGTTTACGGCCCATTTTAATGACCGGTATTACCACTGCTGCAGGCGCTATTCCATTAGTGTTGTCCAGTGGAGCAGGGGCTGAAACTCGATTTGTAATAGGGGTAGTGGTGTTGTCAGGTATTTTACTGGCGACTTTCTTTACCTTGATTGTTATTCCTGTTGCTTATAGCTTATTTGCCCGCAATAGCAGCTCACCGCAAGCGGTGGCGAAGCAGTTAGAAATAGAATTACAAGACGACTAACTTTGCTTTTTTGAGTGATGTCAAAAGCCAGTTATGAAAATGACTGGCTTTTTAGCTTTTTCGGCGGCAGTTTAATCGACAATTTTATTGTGGTTGCGATCTCTTTATAGGTGACTTTATGGTGACCGGGTCATTCTTATATAGAAATAGAAATAGAAATAGCTATGCGCCACGTAAAATTAAGCAGCTTGCTGTTGCCGTGGCCAATAGTTTGCCGTCTTCAGTGGTTAATGTTGCTTCAGCAATGCCCAATGATGTAGACAAGTTCATCACGCTACCTTTAGCTAATAAACGTTGTTTTTGCGGTACTGGGCGGACCATCTTAATGTTTAAATCTATGGTTGAATAGCCGACACCAGCAGGCAAGGCTGAATGAACTGCACATGCCGTTGCCGAGTCTAATACCGTGGCGGCAAAACCACCATGAACGCCACCCATAGGGTTTAAGTGACGCTCATCAGCGAAGGCCTCGAAGGTAACCGATCCTTGGCTCACTTCAATGGCCGTCATTGGCATAGCTTTGGTGATGGAGGGCGCTGGGATATCGCCATTGAGCATGGCTTGCATTAATTGTAATCCGGTAAAGTGCTTCATGTTAATCCTTTGTCTATCTGAACAATCTATAGCAATAAAAAAGGGTAAAGCTTGCGCTTTACCCTTTTTACTTTAGGTCATAAACCTAGGCAGCTAGGCTGCTTTTTCTCGCTTAGCTTTAGGCGCTAGTTGCGCGCGGAGCTCATCGGTATCGAAGTCATCAACGTTAATTGATTTCAAACGACCAATTTCAGCTCGTTCAAGTAAAGCGATTTCGCTGTCGCTTAACACACCAAGCGCTTTACCTTCTGCAGCAACTTTGTCTAACCACATAAATGGTAGACGTTTACCGGCAGCTTTACAGACTTTGTCATACAGTGGTTCTGCAGCTAGGATATCCTTAAACGTTTGTTCTTGGATACCAACAGGATTGAACTCAGATGGCGTCCAGAACTGGCCTTTACCTAAACGGTCACGGCTAGCACAGGGGGTTTGCATAATCTTAGCTACTTTGTGATCTAATACATCACTTGGACGCTTAATTGGGCGACCGAATGGGAAGATCACCGCACGAAGCGCAATGCCTAAGCCCATTGGGAAGTTGTTAAGCAAGTCATCTAACGAATCTTGTAACTTGTATAACGAATCTTCAACAGCCCATTGAACTAACGGTAAATCTTCAGTTAAACGGCCATCGTCTTGATAGCGTTTTAATGTGGCAGAGGTTAGGTACAGCTGACTTAACAAGTCACCTAAACGAGCAGAAATACGCTCTTTACGTTTTAGGTTGCCACCAAGAGTTGCCATCGCTAAATCAGATAATAATGCTAAGTTAGCACTGAAACGGTTCATCTGTTGATAATAACGTTTAGTTTTATCTGAGTAAGGGCTATTGGAGAAACGAGATGAGGTTAAGCCCATCCAGAAGCTACGAATGAAGTTAGATGTTGCAAAACCAATATGACCAAATATCGCGGCGTCAAAGTTAGCTAAACCACGGTTTGCATCAGTATCAAATGCAGACTCCATTTCGGCCAATACATATGGGTGGCAGCGTATTGCGCCTTGACCATAAATGATCATTGAACGAGTCAGTATGTTTGCACCTTCTACGGTAATTGCAATCGGTGCTGCTTGATAGCCACGGCCTAAATAGTTATTAGGGCCAAGACAAACACCTTTACCACCATGAATGTCCATTGCATCAATAACACACTTTTGCATTCTGTCGGTTAAGTGGTACTTAACGATGGCAGAAATCACCGAAGGTTTTTCACCTAAATCGATAGCAGTAGTCGTTAATGTGGCAACAGCATCCATTAAGTATGCGTTACCACCAATACGCGCCATTGGCTCTTCAATACCTTCTAACTTACCGATAGGTAATTTAAATTGGCGGCGAATACGAGCGTAAGCTCCAGTCGCTACCGCGGCGGTTTTTACTCCACCGGCTGAGTTTGAAGGTAGGGTAATACCACGACCCACTGACAAACATTCAACCAACATTCTCCACCCTTGGCCTGCCATTTCTGGACCACCAATAATGAAGCTTAATGGCACAAACACTTCGTTTCCGCGTGTTGGACCATTTTGGAACATACAGTTCAATGGGAAGTGACGACGGCCGGTTTCAACACCAGGAACATCCGTAGGGATAAGCGCACAAGTAATGCCTAATTCTTCTTTGTCACCTAAAAGGTGATCAGGGTCGCGTAGTTTAAATGCAAGACCTAATACGGTCGCGACAGGTGCTAACGTAATGTAACGCTTGTTCCACGTTAGTTTCATGCCAAGGACTTCTTCGCCTTGGAACTCACCTTTACACACCACGCCAAAGTCAGGAATAGAACCCGCATCACTGCCTGCTTCTGGGCTCGTTAATGCAAAACATGGCACTTCTAAGCCTTTCGCTAAACGTGGTAAGTAATGATCTTGCTGATCTTTAGTACCGTAATGTTGCAATAGCTCGCCAGGGCCTAGTGAATTAGGTACGCCTACTGTAGAGGCTAATTCGCTACTCACGCCGGCCAACTTTTGTAATACACAAGATTGAGCATAAGCTGAATATTCAAGACCACCGAACTTTTTCTTGATGATCATCGCGAAGAAGCCATGATCTTTTAAGAATTGCCAGATCTCCGGTGGTAAATCCCCAAGCACATGAGACACTTCATGTTGATTAAGCATTTTACAGACTTCTTCAACCGGACCATCTAGGAATGCTTGTTCATCGGCAGTTAACCGTGCTTTTGGGTAGTTATGTAATTTGCTCCAGTTAGGGTTACCGGCAAACAAATCTGCTTCCCACCACGTAGTACCGGCTTCAATGGCTTCTTTTTCTGTTGAAGACATCTCTGGCATAATACCGCGATACACTTTTATCAGTGGGCGACTGATAAAATTCTGTCTGAATGATTTGATATTGAGTGGCAGTGCAATAACAATGAAAACAATCCATGCAATTACACCAGTAATGTCCAAAGTGCTACCGACAACGAGCACAATGGCTGCTGCAACTGTGGTTGATAGTAGGGATACCCTTAGGTATGCCATAGCGCCGAGCACAAAGATCATCGCGATGATCCAAAGTAGGGTGGTCAATGTACTTCTCCTTAAAGCTATTCAAAATAGGTAATGAATAGCCCGTCAATTGTTGATCTTATTCACAGATTCGATCGTGGTCAGACCTGTGTCACGTAAAAGTTAACCTTATGCAGCCTCGATTACAAGTGTTTTTCAAACAATTGTTTAAATATTTGTGTGACAGAAATATTCCACTTAATAAGCTTAGTATATACAATACGTTTATAAGAAGTGTTTAGCTCAATATGGCAATAAAAAGGCAAGGTTAATGTGTGAATTACTGGCGATGAGTGCCAATGTACCAACTGATATTGTTTTTAGTTTTACAGGCTTAGCTGAGCGCGGTGGGGTAACGGGTCCTCATGTTGATGGCTGGGGGATTACCTTTTATGAAGGCAAAGGACACCGCACCTTTAAAGATGCTTGTCCTAGCAGTAAGTCACATATTGCAGCGCTCATCAAGTCATATCCAATTAAAAGTGAAATAGTGATCAGTCATATTCGCCAGGCAAATCGAGGCTGTGTGTCCTTGGTCAATACTCACCCATTTAGTCGTGAGCTTTGGGGCCGTTATTGGACCTATGTGCATAATGGCCAATTAACTGATTATCAGACTAAATTTATTGTGTCACGGTTTCAACCTGTTGGAGAGACTGACAGTGAACTGGCTTTCTGCTGGATATTGGAATCTGTGGTCAATAAATTTGGTGAGTATGAACCTGACAATATGAATGAGGTGTTTGAGTATATAGGCCAACTTGCCGATGAAATAAGACAACTAGGTGTATTTAATATGTTGCTCAGTAACGGCATAGACTTAATGACTTACTGTACCAATAATTTATGCCACATCACTCGCCGAGCTCCATTTGGAAAGGCAACCTTGATCGATACCGATGTGGTCATCGATTTTAGTCAAGAAACCACCCCCAATGACGTGGTTACAGTAATTGCGACCCGACCGTTAACCAATAATGAAAATTGGGTTATTTTACAGCCAGGTGAGTGGACGTTATTCCGTAAAGGTGAGTTAATCCGTCGCTAATTGCTTAATTTTGTCTAATTCCGACTCACTGATGCCTGCGTCATTTTCAGCATCTTCCACTAGTTTATCAAGCGCTGCTGAACCTTCATGCTCCGGGCCATCAATGAGTACGGGGGTCATTGGTGGCAATGGTTGTTCAAATTGATAGCTTGCTAGCTGAATATCAAGTTGCTTGCTGCCTTTTGAAAAATGACTTAATCGCACCGGTAGATAAGCTAAATCTGGTGCCATCCAGAAAAATGTCTGTCTTTTGGTACTATCGCGAACAACTTCAACCTTAACCGTATCGTAAGTGCCACTTTCTATGATGACTTTTTCTTTGCCTAACACTCTAAATTGATAGTCATCGACTTCTTTTTCTTTAACCATTTTATAATCTAACGGTCTTATATTTGCCGCGAGATCCATTCTAAATTGTAATTGCACCATTAAAGGATCAAATACTTTTTCTTCATATGGCAGTTTTAATGCTTCCTGCTTATAGATGGTATGAATAAATTGTTGGGCTTTGGCAAATGCAGTCTGTTCAGTGTAATCACTGCCTGTACCTGTCCGTTCATGTATGTATCTAAATGGCACCAATTTACCATCTTCTAGGGTGAACTCGCTTTTAAGGTGACGTTGATCGGACAGTATGAATAAACTGACATCGCTATCAAAATGATAACTGTAAAAACCGCTATCGGTTGCAGGTAAGCGATAATTTGCTACACCTAATTCAATGCTGCCATAAAATACGTTGTATTTAGCTGTGTGGGCCGTCAAGGGTGATAAAATAGCCGCTTTTTGGAGACCACTTAATGCCGCCGTTGGATTAACTTGTTCACCTTGTTTTCCGATAACAGCGGTCTGTGACAGACCTAATGGCTCCGTCGTCTCAGCATCTGAAGTCAGCGGTTGGTTGTCAGAGGCGTGTGCGAAAATCACAGGACTAATACACAAGATCAACGTGAATAAGCGAGTTAATTTATTTGCCAATGTATAATCACCTTAAAGTATGAAAACAGTTAACAATCTGATATTAAAAGGGTAATGTCATTACCAATGTGGCAATGTCAGGTTTCCATTGATATTGAGACAATGAAATCTTGCCTGCGTTCACTTCTATACCTTCTAATCTTAATAATTCTTGTTGGGTTCGAAAAGGTTCAGTATTGTTAGCGAATGAAATTTTCCCTTGGCTGTTAATGACACGATGCCATGGTAATGCTAATGATTGTGGTGCTAATTTTAGGGCTCGTGATACGTAACGCGCCCGTCCTGGTAATCCCGCTAAATCGGCGGCTATGCCATAAGGTAATACATTGCCTTTGGGGATGAGGTTAACAATAAACCAGATACGCTCCATCGAAGAAAGGGTTGCCATTACATTCCAAACAAAGATGATTTAGAGGCAATAATGATTAAATATTGAATATTAGGCAAGGATAATAAAAATAGCATCAAGTGTACAATCGCAATATGGGTGATAGCGAGAATAAAGTAACTGTATTATCAACGTTTAAAGTACCGTTAAGTAGATACATAAAAAGTGTGACACCGCGCCGCCGAGCACAAACAAGTGCCATATAGCATGATTAAATGGAATACGTTTTCCAACATAAAATATCACTCCCAGACTATAAAATAAGCCCCCCGCGAATAATAAGCCTAAACCTACATCACTCATGTGTTGGTTTAAATCGCCGATTACGGTGACACATAACCAACCCATCACTAAATATAACACCACACTAAACGCTTTAAATCGCCCGATAAATAAGGTTTTAAAAATAATACCGCCAAGTGCCAACGCCCAAATGGCGATAAGTACCCTTGTTGCTTGTGGGCTTTGAAGGCTTATCAACATCATTGGGGTATAAGTGCCAGCGATGAGGGTATAAATGGCACAATGATCTGCCATCTTAAAACGGCGACGCCAAAGTGTTGTTTTACTTGAATGGTACAATGTTGAGGCCAAAAACAGCGCAATAATACTAATGCCATAGATAAACACACCGGCTAATTGTATGAATGATAAGTGTGCAGGGGCTTTGGTTAACATTAGGATTAAGCCGACTATTCCCGCTAAGATACCTAAGCCATGGGAAAGGCTGTTTGCTGTTTCTTCTTTGTGACAATAGTCAGAAGCAGTATGAGTTAAGTTATCTTGATGAGCTGACGATGTGGCTATGGATGAATTCATGATTGTCCGTTGTGTTGTTGAATGGAAATGAATCGAAATCAAGTCTAACAGTGTCCAACTACAATAGCATTAAATTGGTGAACACGCGTAAGCTGAATGTGATCCTTGGGTCTACATCCGTTTGAACTGCTATAGCTGTAGTACAAAAAATAGCAAGATAGTTTGTTCATACAAGCTAATAATCTCGACGCTGCCACTGTAAAGGTTAGACATATGACGCAAACATTAAGGCTGTTCGTTGTGCTAAAACCCTATCGCAGGATACCATGCAACAACCTTTTATGATGTACAGCTAACAGTGCATTGAGTTAAGTGAAGTGTCCATTGGTCGTTATGTTTAACTTAATTAATCTTACTGTGTGTCGCTTATGCGGTGATTAACGCTATACTATGGCAATGAAACCTGTATTACTTTATTCATAATTATTTTATAAGCATCCTATGGCCGATCCTACGCGAAATGTCCACGCTAACACTGATGAGTCCTCTGTGTGGGGTAATGAAACCGCTCAAGTTAATGAGATTGCTAAGATTGACTTTAATGAAGATATGACACCTTTTATTGATCCTCAACAACAGGATACCGATGACAGTCAACTTCATGTTCATCAACAACGAGTTGCGAATAAGATTAAACTGCAATTAATGGGGACAGCTCAGTCTGAACATAATTTGGCAGCGCCTGGAATGACTGAAATAGATGCAGAAACAGCCCCAATAGGCTCTGTTGTTAATAAACTTATTACCCGAATAATGACATCAACAAATGCAATGATTATTGTTGTTATGGTACACGTGTTACTGATTATTTTCGCAAGCATTTATTGGAAAGTCGATGTTGGTAGTTTACTCGATATTCCGCTAACCGATGCAGCAAGTCGCAATCAAGCTAAGCCTTTACCCCCGCTTAAAAGTTACCTCATCACCCAAGCCGAGTATGACAAATTGGTTGAGCGAGCTAATCTCAAATCGAATGCAACCAATAATACGGCAATAATAGATGTACCTGTTACTGAGGTTATCAATAATGATGTGGTACAACCGCCTGAAAAGGCAATACCTAGCACTGATCAGCGCAAGTAACCGTCACTGAGTTAGTCTTTCCGAGTTGGCACCTGTCACCAGTAATCTAGATAAGCTTGATTGTCTGCAAAAAGGTTAATGCTTCAATGTGTTGATTGGATCAAATTGGTTCTAGACCGCTTCGATACAGTAGTCTATTGATATTCTTGCTGCACACTGAGTTGTGATCGATACTGACTTGTGATTGATACTGGGTCGAGAGTGTTACCGGCAGCTAAAGCATCACTGGCATGGCTTATGTGATAAAAGTGCAATAGCGCAGCAAAGTTTAAACGGTGTTAAATGAGCCTTTGCTTGTTTGTTCAACGGCAATGAATAGTCACTTCAATCAACGAAAATTGATTGAAGTGTAATTAAGCTGGATATGCTCAATAAGGCGAAGCGGAGATTATACTTTTTTATACTTAAAACGGTGAACGACACTAGACCAGCATAATGCACAGAGCATCCCACTGATTAAGCCGACAAAATGGGATTCAGTGGCAACTCGCGCATTAATCAATTGAGTAATGCTGTCGCTCGCACCAAATAATTGCTCATATCCCACTTTGATGATGACACCGAGCAACAGTAAATAACCTGAACGATAACCTCTGCGGATATCCATTACCGCGCCAAATACAAATAAGCCATGTAATAAGCCACTTAGCCCCACATAGGCTTTCAAGCTAGGATAAAAAATATATAAGCCTATGCCCTCTAACAGGCATAAACTGAAAAAAAGCAGCAATAATTTACCGGCGTGCTGCTTATAATGAACTTCATGGAGGAAGATAATGACCCAGAAACCGGCTAAATTCATTAGCAAGTGCCATAAATTAGTATGCAGCAGGTTACCGGTGATTAATCGCCAAACTTGTCCATGAGCAATTGCGTCATACTGATAACTGAAATACTGATCAGTAGGCCAAAATGAAGGCGAAGGTAAATCTGCCGCAAACAGCCCAATACAAATGAGGCTGATCACCACAACAACATGATATAGGCCTACAGTGTTTGATTTATGTTTTAACAAAATATCCTCTATGTTCACCGTCAAATTACAGTCAAGCCAATTTATTTGAAGACACTAAGTTAACTGTAGCGCAAAAAGGTTATTTTGAGTTAACCCTATGTCGTTTTGGTATCGTAATGAAAAATAATGCAATAACAACAGAGGGATATTAAAGTAATAAACTACGCTTGTTAGTTAAAGAGTGTGAACGATATGGTCATATTTTATTGTTTAACGATGTCATGACTGATTGACTATTTTGCAGGTAATCATCTAAGCCTCGTTGACGCAGTAAACATGCAGGACAATCTCCACAGCCCTCACCAATAGTACCGTTATAACAAGTTAACGTTTGTTGTTGCACTAAGGCTAATTGATGATATTTATCTGCCAATGCCCATGTTTCAGCTTTATTGAGCCACATTAGTGGGGTGACGATTTTCATGGGTTTGTCCATACCTAAAGCTAAAGACGATTGCATCGATTGAATAAACTCGTTACGACAATCTGGATATCCGGAAAAATCCGTTTCACATACACCGGTAATGATAACCTCACAACCAAGTTGATAAGCATAAATACCCGCTAAGGTTAAAAATAGTATATTACGCCCAGGTACAAAGGTATTTGGCAAACCATTATTCATCAAATCATGTGATACGGGAATGGCGTCACGCGTTAACGCCGAAATGGCCAACTCGTTTAACAAGGTAGCATCCATAACTTTATGGCTCGCTAATTTCAACTCTGTTGCCAATGATTTTGCCACTTCTATTTCTTGACGATGACGTTGACCATAATCAAACGTGATCCCATGTACTTCATCATATTGTGATAAAGCTTGGATAACACAAGTAGTTGAATCTTGACCGCCACTGAAAACAACAAGGGCTTTAGTTGGTGGGTTTTGCTTTGCATCTGGCATGGATATACTCATTAACGTACTGAACTGACGGGTAAGATCGGTGTGATCAACGCTTAGTGGTTCAAGTAAATAGAATTGATATTTTACCTAAGGCAGACCCAACTGCAAAGCCATAGGTGTAAATACTTGCAGCTAATGGCAAAATACTCTATAAATGCCGCCCCGTTGTAAGTCAGGTAGCCGATACTTGTCGCTAAAAGTAAGGTAAACGATGAAATATCCCATTAACGAAGTATTTGAAACAATACAAGGTGAGGGCTCATATACTGGTGTTGCTGCACTGTTTGTGCGCTTACAGGGCTGTCCTGTGGGTTGTGCATGGTGTGATACTAAGCAAACTTGGGATGTATTACCTGAAAATAAAGTTACTGCGGATCAAGTTATTCAAGTTGATGGCACCCTCGGTCGATGGGCTGATCATACTGGGCAAACATTATTGCAAGCGTTCAGAGAGAAAGGATTTACGGCTAAGCACATAGTGTTAACCGGTGGTGAGCCGTGCTTGTATGATTTAACAGAGTTAACTACTGACTTTATAGAGGCTGGTTATAAGATCCAGATTGAAACCAGTGGTACTTTTGAAGTGAAATGCCATGCTAAGGTTTGGGTAACTGTATCACCTAAAATCAATATGAAAGGTGGATATAAGGTGCTCGAACAAGCATTAAACCGCGCAAATGAAATTAAACATCCGATCGCCACACAACATCATATTGAAGAATTAGATGAGCTATTGCGAAATATTGATGTCAGCGATAAAACCATTTGTTTGCAACCTATCAGCCAAAAAGCCCGCGCGACAGAACTTGCAATGAAAGTATGTATTAGTCGTAATTGGCGATTATCTATCCAAACACACAAATATTTGAATATCGACTAGCAGGTATTTATTTCAGGCACAATTGTGTCAACACAGTTGTGCCATAAAAAAGCCGTTGAACACAGGTTCAACGGCTTTTATATGTTCGGATAGTTAACTCAGTAAACCTGTGTCATTAAACGCGGTCAGTTTTTCTCGATAGTGCTCAAAACAACCAATGTTGTCCTCAATCCATTGTGGATTGTAATAGGTATCTAGATAACGCTCTCCGGCATCACAAATCAAGGTCACAATCGAGCCTGTTTGACCGGCACTTCGCATCTGCGATGCCAGCAACAATGCGCCGTATAAGTTTGTGCCGGTTGACGCACCGGTTTTACGACCGATGAGTTGTTCTAACCACTGAATCGTTGCGATTGAGGCGGCATCAGGGATTTTAATCATGCTATCAATCACACCAGCAATAAAAGACGGTTCAACCCGAGGTCGGCCAATGCCTTCAATTTTACTGCTTTTATCACTAACCAGAGTGGCATCACCACTGTGAAAGTAATCATAAAATACTGAATTTTCTGGGTCAACGACGCACAGTTGTGTTTGTTGTTGTTGATAACGAATGTAGCGGCCAATGGTGGCACTTGTACCTCCAGTACCAGGGCTCATGACAATCCAACTTGGAATTGGATGAGGTTCTCTTTCCATCTGATTAAAAATCGAGTCAGCAATATTGTTATTACCCCGCCAATCTGTTGCGCGTTCAGCATAAGTGAATTGGTCCATATAATGACCCTTTAACTCAGTGGCTAACCTTTCTGATTCTGCATACATTTGACTGCCATTATCGACAAAATGGCATTGAGCACCATATAATTCAATTTGTTGGATTTTTTTCTTGGCGGTAGTAGTTGGCATCACTGCGATAAAAGGTAATCCGAGTAATCTTGCAAAATAGGCTTCCGAAACGGCGGTGCTGCCAGAGGAGGATTCAATAATCGGGGTATCTTTTTTTATCCAGCCATTACAGAGCGCATACAGAAATAGTGATCGAGCTAAGCGATGTTTTAAGCTACCAGTGGGGTGAGTACTCTCATCTTTTAAATAAATGTCTATTCCATCAAGTTGTGGAAGATCTAATTTTATAAGATGCGTATCTGCAGAACGTTGATAATCGGCTTCTATTTTTGCGATGGCCTGATTGACCCAAGTAGATGACATGCAATTGCACCCGTTATTCCAAAAAGGAATAAATAATAACTAAAATACAAACTTAAGAGTAGTGTTTATCGACACAAGGAAACAATTATTATTGAATAACGGCGATGAAGGGCAATATTGTTGAGATCAGCTAATCACACAACAATTAGAACAACAATTAGTGCACAAGTAACCCAGTAGTTAGTACAAGTACTACCACAATAAATAACACAATAGTTATCACAACAGATTGTTAGTACAACAGATAATTAGTAAAAAAAATAGTTAGTACAATGGATTGTTAGTACAACAGATAGTTAGCACAACAGATAGTTAGCACAACGGATAGTGAGTACAACGGATAGTGAGTACAACAATAGTGGCGTAAATAGGCTATAACTTGGATGACATAAATTGGTCTAGATGAGGTCGACAAAGCGCAGATAGGGAAATAACCGATAGGACACAGTAATAAAACAGCGTTGAATTAAAGCAAGATGTAAAATGGTGGAGGGAGAAGGATTCGAACCTTCGAAGGCTGAGCCG
>TARA_R110000851_G_scaffold129525_3_pt1 | contig 111606 bp, 91 predicted proteins | sample TARA_R110000851 | Tara Oceans TARA_R110000851 (sample SAMEA4397627) | marine metagenome | biome: Polar Biome; feature: [DCM] deep chlorophyll maximum layer (ENVO:01000326); material: water (ENVO:00002006), including particulate matter (ENVO:01000060) such as... | depth 17 m
GACCAGCGATAAAGAGGGGCGTTGTTCCATCTGTAATATGTTTTTGGTCGTCAAAGATGAGCAACAAGAATCCATCACTAACGACAGCCAACATCAGTCAGCGGCCAGTAAAACCTATATTTGCCCGATGCACCCTCAAGAAACCAGCGATAAAGAGGGACGTTGTTCCATCTGCAATATGTTTTTAGTCGTCAAAGATGAGCAAGAAGAGTCCATCACTGACGACAGCCAACATCATTCAGCGGTCAGTAAAACCTATACTTGCCCGATGCACCCAGAAGAAACCAGCGATAAAGAGGGACGTTGTCCCATCTGTAATATGTTTTTAGTCGTCGAAGATGAGCAACAAGAGTCCAGCACTGACGACACTCAACATTCAATGGCTAACATGTAAAGTGCTATTGCAATAGAACAAAGCCTAGCAGGCAAGATCAATTGATCCTTCTGTGCATCGAGCACATTCAATATTATTGTTTTTAGCGTTTTCATCATGGCTATCATGGTGAATATCGAGGTTGTTATGAAGAAATTCCCATTTTCTAGTGTGCTATTAGGCGCGATTGTTTGGGTAATGATCCCCGCAGCGCTTACATCACCAGTCGCTTATGGCGCAGAGCACGATCATGCCCAGCATCAGTCGCAAGCCAGCAAAACCTATACTTGCCCGATGCACCCTGAAGTGATCAGTGATAAAGAGGGAAGTTGTCCGATCTGTAATATGTTTCTCGTCGTCAAAGAGGATCAAGATGAGTCCAGCGTTGACGACACTCAACATCCAATGGCTAACATGAAAAGTGTCAGTCAGACAAACAAAGGCCAAGCTGACAAGGTGATTGAGCAACCTAAGCCCGCATTACTGCCCAAAGCAAATAACAAGGACAACGCTAAGGTAAAGTATGTCTGCCCAATGCATTCGCATGTGGTGTCCGATGCGCCTAGCACCTGCCCTATTTGCGGCATGAACCTTGAGAAAGTGACGGTGGCCGATGCCACCCAGAAAATCGGCAGTGGTGAGCCTGGCGGGATGCAACCATCAATGGCTAACATGAACAGTGTCAGTCAGACAAACAAAAGCCAAGCAGACAAGGTATTTGAACAACCTAAGCCCGCATTACTGCCCACGGCAAATAACAAGGACAGCACTAATGTAAAATATGTCTGCCCAATGCATTCGCATGTGGTGTCCGATGCGCCTGGCACCTGTCCTATTTGCGGCATGAACCTTGAGAAAGTGACGGTGACCGATGCCAGCAAAGAAATTGTGGTTGGCGTGTCTGGCGGTATGCAACAGGCACTGGGGATGCGAAGTCAGGTGGTTGAAAGAACCAGTTTATCTAGCCAAGTAAATACCATAGGCACAGTGCAATATAACGAAAATGCTATTGGCCATGTGCATACGCGCGCGACCGGATGGATAGAAACGCTCAAGGTATATAACGTGGGACAAGAGATAAAAAAGGGCCAACTCTTATATGAGCTTTACTCGCCCGAGCTAGTCAATGCCCAAGACGATTATTCCCAAGCACAAGACTACCTTAAACAAGATAACGAGCGTGGCAGTAGTTTATTGCTTAAAGCTCGTAAACGCTTAGCACTACTGGGTCTCGATAGCACGGTGATTAATCGCTTAGAAAAAACCGGTGAAACCATTTTTAAAGTGCCTTTTTATGCCCAGCAAGATGGCTTTATCAGTAAGTTAACGATCCGTCCCGGTATGTATATCCAGCCAGGCGATACCTTGTTTGAAATCGTTAACTTAGACAGTGTATGGGTCATTGCAGATGTATTTGAAAACGAGCAAAGTTGGCTACAAAAAGGCCGCAAAGTCACTGTCAGCGCAGCTGCGCTGGGACTGTTTGATATTGACTCGACGATTGACTATATCTACCCCGAATTAGATCCCGTCACCCGGGCTATGCAGGTACGGATCAAACTCAATAATCTTAACGACAAGCTCAGACCTGGCAGCTTAGTGGATGTCACCTTATTTGGCCTTCCTAAGGATAATGTGCTCACCGTCCCAACAGAGGCGCTCATTCTTACTGGCCGCGAGAACCGTATTGTGGTGCAACGCAGTGATACTAGCTTTGCTTCAGTGCCGGTAAAAATTGGCATGATAGCAGACGGTAAGGCCGAAATTTTAGACGGGCTGAATGAGCATGACAAAGTGGTCATATCTGGACAGTTTTTACTAGACTCAGAAGCCAGTATTCAAGGCAGTTTACAGCGTTTAACGAGTAATGATTCAACCCAAGATTCAACCCAAGATTCAACCACCACCGATGCTCACCAGCACTAAGGAGCACGCCAATGTTAGCAAAAATTATCAGTGCTTCAATAAAGCAACGCGTCATGGTGTTGATACTCACGGCCGTTATCGCGTTAGTGGGTTATCAAGCCATGCGCATGACACCTCTGGATGCGCTACCTGACTTATCAGATGTACAAGTCATTGTTAAAACCTCATACCCAGGCCAAGCCCCACAATTAGTTGAAGATCAAATTACCTACCCATTGTCATCGGCTATGCTTGCCGTGCCGGGTGCCAAAACGGTTCGCGGGTTCTCCATGTTTGGCGATTCATTCGTCTATGTCATTTTTGAAGATGGCACCGACATTTATTGGGCGCGGTCACGGGTATTAGAGTACTTATCACAAACCCAAGATCAACTGCCTGCTGGCGTCACGCCAAGCATTGGGCCAGATGCATCTGGTGTAGGTTGGATTTTCCAATACGCCTTAGTCGATCGCAACGGACAGTATGATTTAGCCCAATTACGTTCATTACAAGATTGGTTTTTAAAGCTTGAATTACAAAGTGTTGCAGGAGTATCAGAAGTTGCCACCGTTGGTGGCATGGAACAAACTTATCAAGTGGTTGTCGACCCGCATAAGTTGGCCCTGTATCAAATCGATTTAATGACCATTAAAAACGCCTTAGATGTCTCCAATAGCTCAACCGGTGGCTCGGTCATTGAAATGGCCGAAGCAGAATATATGATCACCTCAAGTGGTTATCGCCAAACCATTGCCGACTTTGCTGAAATCCCCTTAGGCATTTTGTCTGAAAACGGCACGCCGGTATTAATGAAAGACGTGGCCCAATTAAGAACCGGCCCGGCAGCGCGGCGCGGCATTGCAGAGCTAGATGGTAAAGGCGAAGTCGTCGGCGGTATTGTAGTGATGCGCTATGGTGAAAATGCGCTTGAAACCATTAATAATGTGAAGAAAAAACTCGAGCAAATCAGTAATGGACTCCCTGATGGTGTTGAGTTAGTCACCACTTATGACCGCTCAGAGTTAATCTTGCGCTCAGTGGATAACCTTACCCATAAAGTGCTTGAAGAAATGTTGGTAGTCGGACTCATATGCCTACTGTTTTTACTGCATGCCCGCTCAACCTTAGTGGCGATTATCACCTTACCTATTTCAATTTTAGTCAGTTTTATCGCCATGAATATCATTGGGGTCAATGCCAATATTATGAGTTTAGGCGGGATTGCCATTGCCATTGGTGCCGTGGTTGACGCCTCGATTGTGATGGTCGAAAACACCCATAAACATTTAGAACATTATCGTCAAAAACACGGTAAGGCTCCTGAGGGAGAAGATCACTGGCAACTGGTGAAAGAAGCCTCAATTGAGGTCGGCCCGGCGTTATTCTTCAGTTTGCTTATCATCACCTTAAGCTTTACGCCGGTATTTGCCCTTGAAGCGCAAGAAGGACGTTTATTCCATCCACTAGCCTTTACTAAAACCTTCGCCATGGCCGCATCGGCAATCTTAGCGATCACTTTAATTCCAGTATTAATGGGTTATTTTGTCCGCGGAAAAATCCCTGATGAACGTAAGAATCCTATCAGTCGAGTATTAATTGCCATATATCAGCCATTACTTAAATGGGTACTGCATTTCCCTAAAATCACCATTGGATTGGCGATTATTGTCCTATTCAGTGCTTACTACCCATTAAGCCAAATGGGCTCAGAGTTTATGCCCACCTTAGAAGAAGGTGATCTACTCTATATGCCGACCACCCTGCCCGGTGTCAGCGCAGGCAAAGCTGCAGAAATATTGCAGCAAACAGACCGTCTGATAAAAACCGTTCCCGAAGTCAAAAGGGTATTTGGCAAAGTAGGCCGCGCAATGACCGCGACCGATCCCGCGCCGCTAACCATGCTCGAAACTACCATTATGCTCAAACCCACAACTGAATGGCGTGATGGCGTAACCTTAGAAAGCATTATTGAAGAACTGCAACAAACCGTGCGTATTCCAGGGATGACCAATGCTTGGGTGCAACCGATTAAAACTCGCATCGATATGCTGTCTACTGGTGTTAGAACGCCTGTTGGCATAAAAATATCGGGATCGAATGTTGAGGAACTGGAACGGATTGGCGCTGAAATAGAAGCGGTAGTAAGCAAATTACCTGGAACAGTATCTGCATTCTCACAACGCAGTAGCGGCGGCCGTTATATTGATATTACCCCAGATCTTAAAAATGCCGCACGTTATGGCATGACCTTAAAAGACATCCAGGATGTAGTGCAAATAGCCATTGGCGGTATGACTATTGGTGAGTCGATTCAAGGTCAAGAGCGCTATCCCATCAATATTCGTTACCCACGAGAGTTACGTGACAATATTGAGAAGCTCAGAAATTTACCTGTGCTGACTAAAACGGGTAAGTATTTACCGTTAAGTTATTTAGCCGAACTCAAAATCATTGATGGCCCCCCTATGTTAGCCAGTGAAAATGGTCGCCTTATCTCATGGGTGTTTGTCGATCTAAAAGACATTTCTATCGGCGAATATATTATTGAAGCTGAAAAGGCACTAAAAAAACAAATCACTCTACCTGCGCGCTACAACTATAGCTTTGCTGGGCAGTACGAGTACATGCAACGGGTTGACGCTAAAATGAAAATGGTGATCCCATTAATGATTGCGGTGATTTTTATGCTACTGATGATGACGTTCAACTCAGTAATACAAGCATCTGTGATCATGCTAAGTTTGCCTTTTTCATTGGTGGGTAGTGCATGGCTGCTCTATGGGCTGGACTATAATTTTTCAGTCGCGGTATCGGTCGGCATGATTGCCTTAGCCGGGGTCGCCGCCGAATTTGGCGTGGTCATGCAGGTCTATCTCAATAATAGTATTAAGGCCTATAAGCAAGCCGACAACTACCACAGTAAAGCGGATTTAACCGCCGCATTACTCGAAGGCGCAGTAATGCGAATTCGGCCTAAAGCCATGACAGTCGCCACCATCTTTTTTGGTTTACTGCCAATTATGTGGGGTAGTGGTACGGGTAATGAAGTCATGCAAAAAATTGCCGCACCTATGGTGGGCGGCATGGTAACAGCGCCGCTATTGTCGCTATTTGTTATCCCGGCGATTTACTTACTTATTTACGGCCGCACGTTACCTAAGCAATAACGACAAACGTTAACGCTAAATACATTCACCCTAGAAACAACAATCCTCAAGTCACTTGGTGACTTGAGGATTGTTTTTATGAGCGTTTATACTCATCTTATTGGTACTTACTAAATGGTTTTGATTTAGTTAACCTCTATTCAGGTTAAAAGGTGGGGGGTTATTGACGTTTAAGTGACTCATTTAGCTTATCGACTTGATCTTGCTGCTTTTTACGGCAGGTGGCAATATCGTCTGGGTGGCCATACTTGCAAGGATCACTTGCCAGAATGGCTCTAGGAAGATTAATCACCATATAGTCAGTGTCATTTTTATTGTCATCCGCATTGCCAGTCTTACCAATACGGATTGGATTTGTTCCACTACAGGCCGTTAGCAGCACTAAACTCGATAACAATGTTAATTGAATTATCAGCTGCTTCATTGTTGTAATATCCCTTGTTTTTCACGTGCAAGAATTACCATCCGAAACATACCCCATGCCATAATGACAGCACCAGTAACCAACATAATATTGATGAGTACAGGGTTGGCTAACATAGGTAAAAAGTCTTGGTTAAATCCGGCCACTAGACCATATATACCCAAACCAAATAACACTGCTCCAGGAAAATCAATTACGGCTATCATCAGCATACTGCGATGAATTCTAGCCAAATCAGCTTGCTTCGTATCTTGTGTCATTCGCTCATCCTTGTTTAAATACACTCACTAATACTGATATTAACTACTAACTAATCATTTTGACATTACTCAATGGTCTAGGTTCTATAAATAACCACAAGCGCACAGTAAGTCAGGTAATATTATGATGCTGGAGTCATTTATTGTGATGTCATTTTTATGGAATAAAAAGCGTAATAATTAACAACACCTCACCTTGTGCTCATTTAGCAAAAAATAACCGACATAGGGAATGTCCGTTGCGGATCCTCAGACTGCTGCCGCTAGGCTTTGGGCTTTAACGAATAAAACATCACGGTTAATAAAGGCTAAATAGGCTATAGAATTGCTTAGCCGCGGCAGCGTTTCGACGCGCAGCCTAGCTTGGCTATAACGGCTTACGCTATCACCCCAGTATTTTATTTAAGCTTATAAAATGACAGTTTCTACTGATATCGACAGCCAGAGTTTAGTTAAGTTAAGTCGATATCAGCAGAAAAGCAAAAAGCCTTCAAACGAAGGCTTTTTTGAACAATTATGATTCTATGTAACAAGTTAAGATTATTTAAATACCGGTAAGATATCCGCCATTGCCAGTAAGTGACATGTTGCTGTGATCATCCCAAACAACACCACCAGTACAATCAGCGGAGTCCCGCCTGGCACCTTAAAACCGTCGGCATTGGGATATTGTTGCCTCACTTTATAAGCCAACAAAGCGGGTACAATAACGGCCCATATGGTGGCCGCAAGCGCAGCAAATCCAATCGCTAAAATAAATCCATTCGGAAATAATAAACCCAGTATTGTCGGCGGTATAAACGTAACCGCGGCCGTTTTAATACGTCCGGTGCGTGAATCATCAAAATTAAAGAGATCGGCAAGGTAGTCAAACAGCCCGAGTGTCACCCCTAAAAATGATGATGCAACGGCAAGGTTGGCAAACAGGGTTAACATGTTATCAAGCCATTGGCTGGCAATCACCCCCGACAAGGCCGCGACTAACACCCCGATATTGCCCCCTTGCGCAATAATATCGGCAAACTGGCTGCGTTGAATATTGCCCATTGTCGCCACTAACCAACACACATAAATAACCAATGCGATACTGGTTCCAGTAACGATGGCTTTCACAATCGTATTGGCATCTTTACCGTAATACTTTACTAAGCTCGGCACGTTACCGTGATAACCAAAACTGGCCAACCCAAAAGGAATAGCAGCGAGTAAATAAGGCAGATAACGCGACTCACCATCGGGTGACGCCAATTTCACCGTGTCAATGTCGATTAATAAATTACCGATAGCCAAGAAGAAAGTGATCATCATACCACCGAGCATGATGGTGGTGATCCGATCGACCGCTTTAGTACTGATAAACACCACAAGTGCCAAGACAATAGCAAAAACCAAACCCGCCACGCTCTGAGGCAAACTCACACCCAGAGCCGATAAGCTGTGATTAACAATCGACCCGCCACCACTGATATAAGCATAGGTTAAAATATACAACACAAAGGCAATAGATACGCCGTTAATCACCCGCCAAAACTGCCCTAGAGTTACGCGGGTTAAGGTGTCAAAACTATCGCCAGGTTTAAAATGCAAATTGGCTTCTAATAACAGCAAACCCGACATTAACATGCAAAACCATACACCTAACAACATGGCTAATGAATAACCAAACCACATTCCTGCACTAACGACCGGCAAGGAAAACATGCCCGCACCGACTGTGGTCCCAGCAATAATCATCGCCCCACCCAATACTGACTTACCGCTAGCTCGATGCTTTGCTGCATTCATGTGGTTGGCCATTATTGTCCGTGCTCCGCTGCCACACTATCAACAATGGTTTGTCTTACTGAAGAACTGAGTAATTTATTGGCATTATCTCGAATTCTTATCACTTCAGAACGATTCTCGACACTGCATAAATATCCCAATTCTTTTAGTTTCACGCTCAAGGTGTTATACAACTTTTTATCATAAAATTCTGGTGCGGTAATGCCATGTAGAGCCCCTAAACGTTGGGCTAACATATGACTATCGGTTTCCAATCCTGAACGCTCAAGCTCCGGATTTATCGCCAGTAAATTAAAGATAATGGCATAGCGTTGCAACGTCTCATTGATGGTTTCAGCAAGCAGTAACACTTGAGTAATATGGTGAGGCGTGATCACCAACTGATCGCTACCGCTCAACAGACCTTGTTCAACCATAAAGTCTAAAATGCAATCTACATGTTTAGGAACATCATCAATACCCATAAAAAGTTCAGCTTTAAGTAATGGGTAAAAATCCATCACTATGGCATGGATTCGGGTGCGATCGCACACATCATAGTGCACTAAACAACTGGCGATGAGTGAAGGTAATGCCATTAAATGAATAATATTATTACGGTAATAACTCATGGTAATAGCCACTTTTTCATCAACCGAAATTATCTCGCCAATAAGGTCCTTAGTACTGACAAACTTATTTAACGACAGACAATGATCAACAATTGACTTGCCATTACCCTCTGCAACGGATGCGTAATGGGTATAAGGCACTGTGTTAAGTAATGCTAAATACAAATCAAGCTGACGTTCTAACTGGCTTCTTTCTAATGCATTTTGCTCTGATGCCAATAACACTAAACTGGTCAATGTCACCGAGCTGGCCGCAGCAGCGCCGTTGATATTGGTCATCACACGATTGGCTAGTAAGTTGACCGATGGGGTAAACCATGATGGTTTCTGATCAGGATCGTTCGCAATCTCTTTACGCCATTCAGGCGCCTGCTCGTTTAAGAAATGTTGTAAATTAATCGGCTCACCAAAGTTCACATAACCTTGGCCAAAATTGCCTAATTTACGCAGAGCCCCAAATAACTGCCAAACAGATTCTTTTTTCTTTTTCTTACCGCTTAATTCTTTATGGTAAGTGGCCACTTCCATCACATGGTCATAACCTAAATACACAGGCACTAAGGTCACAGGGCGTTCAATGCCACGTAACACACTATTAATAGTCATCGCTAACATACCGGTTTTAGGCGCTAGCAAACGCCCGGTACGAGAACGACCACCTTCAGTGAAATACTCGACCGAATAGCCCTTAGCAAATAACTGATCTAAGTATTCACGAAATACTGCGGTATAGAGTTTTTTGCCATTAAAACTACGACGGATAAAGAATGCTCCGCCACGACGGAACATAGGCCCAGCAGGCCAAAAGTTAAGATTAATACCGGCTGCAATGTGCGGTGGAACCATACCCTGATAATACAAAATATATGACAAGAGTAAGTAATCCATATGACTACGATGACAAGGCACATAGACAATTTCATGGCCGTCATGATGTAACTGCCTTATCTGTTCTGCACCTTTGATATTGATACCACTGTATAATTTGTTCCATAACCAAGTGAGGAAGCGCTCGGCAATGCGCACAAAACTATCAGAATAGTCAGCGGCAATTTCATCAAGGTATTCAATGGCGGTTTCACGGGCTTTCTCGACAGATACTTTTTTGTTTACCGACTCTTCTTCAATGGCTTTCTTGATTGCATCAGATTTAAGTAACGACGCAAAAAGCACTTGCCGATTCGGTAATTGCTGCCCTGTCATCACTTTGCGTTGACGGCGGAAATGCACTCGCGCAACACGGATTAATTTGTGAGCAATTCTTTTATCGGTACCGTGTTCATCAGCCATAAGACGAAGCGATAATGCATTAGAAAACTGAACAAAATTGTGGCGACCTAGAAACAAAATCATTAGCCATTTTCGCAGCCAGGTCGGGTTTTCCCTTTCAAAAAAAGCCGCTTTCATGCTGTCATCTTCTTTACCCGGTGTACGGCCCCAATAAAGGCTCACAGGCACCAACTGAATATCTAACTCAGGACATTGACGATGAAGCGCTAACAGACTGGTAAAACTATTAATAAATTTTTCACCGCTTTCGCGTTTACCAAAAAGCGGTTTGCGGCCTTCAAGACAAACGATGCGTGATACTTTGAGGCCATCCAATTGCAGTGGCTCATATGGACTGGGCATACCAAAGCTCTCAGTGATTTCGCTTAATGCAGCGGCATCACTGATTGATTCTGTTTTCATAACATAAATCAGAGGTTTAGATGGATCTAAATTAAGATCGTCAAAAGGATCATGTGGCACAACAACCGTGAGTACCATCGATTTTTGAATCCATTTTAACGCTCGTAAAAATATTGAATCTGGTTTTGACATGGTTATTTTCGCAACATAAGCCACTGTAATATTGTCGTATAGGATACCAGAAACCAGCCTGCTTACACTATCAGACCGATTTATCTTTACGCTTGAGTTCTCACTATCGGAAATAACATCAGACAATCAATACACAATAACTAATAGAAACAGGTTGTTGAATGATACTTGACCAACAATATACAAAAAAGAGTTGGTTAATACTTGCACGAACAAAAACACTGTATATAATGACAGTCACTGTATAAAAAGACAGGAACCATCATGAGACCGTTAACGCCGCGCCAAGCAGAAATTTTAGACTTAATTAAAAACAATATCACCGAAACAGGTATGCCACCCACTCGTGCTGAAATTGCGAGTCGTCTTGGCTTTAAAAGTGCTAATGCCGCCGAAGAGCATTTAAAAGCATTAGCCAAAAAAGGTTTTATCGAGATCATACCTGGTACCTCGAGAGGTATTCGTTTACCTCATGAAGAACAGCTTGAAATCGGTCTGCCACTCATTGGACAAGTTGCTGCTGGAGAGCCTATTTTGGCGCAAGAGCATGTAGAACAATATTATCAAGTTGACCCAAATATGTTTAAACCCGCCGCAGATTTTTTATTACGGGTTCGTGGTGATAGCATGAAAAATATTGGTATTTTAGAAGGCGACTTGCTCGCTGTACATAAAATGCAACAAGCGCGTAATGGTCAGGTTGTGGTGGCGCGTGTTGATGATGACGTCACCGTAAAACGATTTGAACAAAAAGGTAATATGATTTATCTGCATGCAGAAAATGAAGATTATAACCCGATAAAAGTAGATTTAAGTTGCCAAAGCCTAACCATCGAAGGGCTTGCAGTTGGCGTTATCCGTAATGGAGATTGGTCATGAACAAACTAATGGGCGTAGCGCCACGTCACCCAGGCTTATGGGTAGATTTAACTGAAACAGATCTGCATGGCAACCAAACCATTCAAACATTACAAACTGTCACCCAAGGTGAAGCAGAACTGAGTCAATTGTGTAGCCAACTGGCAACGTTGAGCCAGCAAGGCAGATGGGTTGTATTAATTAGTCCACCTCACATAGGCTATAAGCATATGCTGGCCAGTGCTGGAGTGAGAATGGATCGTATTTTACTGGTGCACACCAAAGATGAAGTCGAAACATTATGGGCCATGGAAAAAGCACTCACGAGCGGAACTTCTAGTGCAGTGGTTACTTGGACAAGTTCACTCGATGCTCGCGATAGTCGTCGATTGGAAATTGTCGCTAAGAGCGCGCGAGCATTAGGCGTGGTAATTGAAGATGTGAATGCTCACTTACCTCACAAACATCAATTTGTTAACTCTACATTAACAAATGAAGCAGGTAATTTTTGCTCATTTCACTAAGCATAAATCCTTAATTACCAAGCCCTGCATTGAATTCAGGGCTTTTTTTCATCTTTTATTAGCCTATTTACCAACAAAGTGATCTTGATCAATGTTTAATCTACAAGTAATGTGGTTAACAAGGATGAAACATTTTTCATCTTTAATTGGATAAAATGACAGTAATCAAGATTACTGCCAGACAAATAATCCAAATAGAAATTGATAAGTTCAGTCGTAGGTACAAGTGTAGTGCACAGCTAACAATAAAAGCGTAGACAGTCTGTATACAACCACCAAAGTACTTTGAGTTCATCAAGCTTTTTTCGGGAACCGAAGAGTTTGCATAGAGCTGAGATTTACTGTGTGACTTTTCTTTGTAGTTGCTATTTTGCAATTAGCAGGGGAGTAGTCTTGTGAAGCAATGGTTGTATTTTTTATTGGTTGTGTGGGTAGCACTTCCGCTTGGGGCAACAGAAATGCCCCTCAACATGACTCAAGGCGTGACAGATATCAGTGGTAAGGTTTATGACCTCCATATGACGATTCTTTACATCTGTTGTGCTATTGGGTTAGTGGTGTTTGGGATCATGATTTATTCGATGATTTATCACCGCAAGTCAAAAGGTGCCGTTGCGGCCAATTTTCACGAAAGTACCAAAGTGGAAATTGCTTGGACCGTCATCCCTTTCATTATCTTAATCGGAATGGCTATTCCAGCCACTAAAACCTTAATTGCCATGGAAGATCCCAGCGATGCCGATCTGACCATCAAAATTACTGGGTCACAGTGGAAATGGCACTACAGCTATTTTGATAAAGACATCGAATTTTACAGCTCATTATCCACCCCCAGAGAGCAAATTGATGGCCGTGAGGCCAAAGGCGAAAATTACCTCCTTGAAGTCGATAAGCCGCTAGTACTGCCCATAAACCAAAAGGTGCGTTTCTTGATGACATCTGATGATGTTATCCACTCATGGTGGGTACCCGCTTTCGCGGTTAAAAAAGATGCCAACCCAGGCTTTATCAACGAAGCCTGGACTCGTATTGATAAGCCTGGAACTTATCGCGGTCAATGTGCTGAGTTATGCGGTAAAGACCATGGATTTATGCCTATTGTGGTACAAGCCTTATCAGAGACTGATTTTGATAATTGGTTAGTTGAACAAAAACAACTGGCCAATAATGCTGCAGTCGCTGCAGCCGCATCAATGTCACAAACCTTGTCCCTTGAAGAGCTAAACGCGCAGGGCGAGCAAGTGTACATAGCGCGGTGCGCCGCTTGTCACCAACCTAATGGGGCGGGTCTTCCCGGTGTATTCCCATCATTGATTGGCAGTCCTATCATAAAAGGCCCTGTTGACGATCACCTCAATATTGTCTTAAACGGTAAACCAGGCACCGCAATGCAAGCCTTTGCCAAGCAACTTAGCGCCATAGAAATTGCCGCAGTGATTACCTTTGAGCGAAATGCTTGGGGCAACAATAGTGGCGATGTTGTTCAAGCAGCTGATGTGGGTAACTTCTCAAGTAGTAACGCGTCAAGCACTGAGCCAATCGATGCCGTAGCCGATGCAGCAAGTACCATTGCTGCAACAACGACAGACGTTACCGATGCGGCCACAGAAAAAACCATTCAAGCTATAGAAGCCGTTGCCAAGGTTGTGACACCTGAAGCTGTTGCAGCGGCAGATCTGCCCACCTTAACCTTGGAGCAATTAATCGCTGAAGGTGAGCAGGTTTATGCCACTGTTTGTGCTGCATGTCACCAAGCCACTGGCGCTGGTTTACCCGGCGCTTTCCCTTCACTTATTGGCAGCCCTGTCGTTAGCGGACCGGTTAGCGGACATATCGATATCGTTATGAACGGCAAACCAGGCACCGCAATGCAAGCATTTAGTAGTCAACTCAGCCCTCAAAAAATGGCGGCAGTGATTACTTATGAGCGCAATGCGTGGGGCAATAATTCTGGCGAGGCGGTGCAAGCTGCCGATGTCGCTAGCCATGGACAGTAGGGGAAAACAATGAGCACAACAACGCACGATACAATTGCTACCGCTCATGATGATCATCATCACGGAGCGCCGAAAGGGCTAATGCGCTGGCTACTCACCACTAACCATAAAGATATCGGCTCGCTGTATTTATGGTTTAGTTTCATTATGTTTCTAACTGGCGGTGCGATGGCTATGGTCATTCGAGCTGAGTTATTTCAGCCGGGATTACAGCTAGTCGAACCTAACTTTTTTAATCAGATGACCACAGTTCATGGTCTTATTATGGTCTTTGGCGCGGTAATGCCAGCTTTTACTGGATTAGCTAACTGGTTAATTCCAATGATGATCGGTGCGCCAGACATGGCACTACCGCGGATGAACAACTGGAGTTTTTGGATTTTACCGTTCGCCTTTTCCATGTTACTAGGTTCGCTATTCATGGAAGGTGGTGGTCCTAATTTTGGTTGGACATTCTACGCCCCACTCTCAACCACTTATAGTCCTGACAGCACCGCTTTGTTTGTATTTGCCATTCATATGATGGGGATCAGTTCGATAATGGGCGCCATTAACGTTATCGTGACCATAGTCAATATGCGCGCCCCTGGTATGACATGGATGAAATTACCGCTGTTTGTGTGGACTTGGCTTATTACCGCATTTTTACTGATTGCGGTGATGCCAGTGCTTGCGGGTGCGGTCACCATGGTGTTAACCGATAAGTTTTTCGGTACTAGCTTTTTTGATGCCGCAGGTGGCGGCGATCCGGTGATGTTCCAGCATATTTTCTGGTTCTTCGGTCATCCTGAAGTTTACATCATGATTTTACCGTCATTCGGCATTATCTCAGCGATTGTTCCGACCTTTAGTCGTAAAAAATTGTTTGGTTATTCCTCTATGGTTTATGCCACTGCCAGCATTGCCGTGCTGTCATTCTTGGTGTGGGCACATCATATGTTTACCACTGGTATGCCTGTGTTTGCAGAGCTATTTTTCATGTATTGCACCATGTTAATTGCTGTCCCTACTGGGGTAAAAGTGTTTAATTGGGTGGCAACCATGTGGCGCGGATCGATGACATTTGAAACACCGATGCTCTTTGCGGTCGCGTTTATCATCCTGTTCACCATTGGCGGGTTTTCGGGTCTGATGCTGGCAATTACCCCTGCCGATTTCCAATATCACGACACTTACTTTGTGGTGGCTCATTTTCATTATGTGTTGGTCACAGGGGCGATATTTTCCATTATGGCAGCGGCATATTATTGGCTGCCCAAATGGACCGGTCATATGTACAACGAAACCTTAGGGAAATGGCATTTTTGGTGTTCGGTTATCTCCGTCAATGTACTATTTTTCCCGATGCATTTCTTAGGCTTAGCAGGCATGCCGAGAAGGATCCCTGATTACGCAGTACAGTTTGCCGATGTAAATCAAATTGTATCAATTGGTGGGTTCGCATTTGGTTTATCTCAGTTTATTTTCCTCGCTGTGGTACTCAAATGCATTAAGGGTGGCAAACCCGCTGGAGATAATCCTTGGCAAGCAGCAGAAGGCTTAGAATGGTCGATTGCCAGTCCAGCGCCATATCACTCGTTTACCACTCCGCCGGAGATTAAATGAGATGACGCAATCAACAAGATCAAATCGTAAGTTATTAATCATGCTGATTGCTGGGTCAATTGGTATGTTTGGATTTGGTTTTGCGCTGGTACCGCTTTATGACGTGCTCTGCGATACATTGGGTATTAATGGCAAAACCCAAAATAGTGCCAGCAGCTATGAAGCGGTGGTGGTTGATAAAAGCCGAACCGTAACCATTGAATTTGTCACCCAAGTTCAATCAAATATGCCGTGGGAATTTAGCCCTAAAGTTAACCAAATAAGCGTGCATCCTGGTGAGCTTACTCACGCACAATTTTTGGTTAAAAACCTGTCTTCACGCGACACCGTAGGCCAAGCGATCCCTTCGGTATCGCCTGGCCAAGGGGCGGCGTACTTCAATAAAACGGAATGTTTTTGCTTTAATCAACAACCCTTAGCAGCGTCTGCCACAGCAGAATTACCACTGATTTTTTACGTGGACCCTGATTTACCAGCGTCCATTAATACATTGACTCTCTCTTATACCCTTTATGACATCACCGATAAACAAGCGATCGACATAGAGCAAGGAGCAGCAAAATGACAACAAAGTATCAACCTTATTATGTACCATCCCAAAGTGCGTGGCCGATAATAGGTGCTATTGGTTTATTTTTAATTGCGTTTGGTGCTGGCAATTATATACAACAATTAACCACAGAAAAAACCTCTGGGGGTTACATTTTACTCGCGGGTTTGGCCGTCATTATTTTTATGATTTTTGGCTGGTTTAAAACCGTTATTGATGAGTCCATGGCTGGATTGTATTCAGCGCAAATGGATCGTTCGTTTAGACAAGGAATGAGCTGGTTTATTTTTTCTGAAATTATGTTTTTTGGGGCATTTTTCGGCGCACTCTTTTATGCACGCATGATTTCAGTGCCTTGGCTTGGGGGCGCATCAAATAATGCCATGACTCATGAAGTGTTGTGGCCTGCGTTTGAGGCTATTTGGCCACTGGTAAAAACGCCTGATGGTACCGCAACCGAAGCCATGCCGTGGACGGGTTTGCCATTAATCAACACCATGATACTGCTAACCTCATCGGTTACATTACACTTTGCCCATACCAACCTCGAAAAAGCCAATCGTAAACCCTTGATCATCTGGTTAGCGCTGACGGTTATTTTGGGTATTGCATTTCTCGGTTTACAGGTTGAAGAGTATAGCCATGCTTACCAAGAAATGGGGCTAACACTCTCTTCTGGTGTATACGGTAACACCTTCTTTCTGTTAACCGGTTTTCACGGTATGCACGTGACGATTGGCACCCTGTTCTTAATTATTTTGTTACTCAGAATTGTCAAAGGGCATTTTACGCCCGACAAGCATTTCGCTTTTCAAGCGGGAAGTTGGTATTGGCACTTTGTTGATGTGGTGTGGTTATGCTTATTCATCTTTGTCTACGTGTTGTAAATCAACATTAATAAGGTCTGGGGTTAGGCTGAATGTAGCCAAGCCCTAAGGCCACCAGCAACACCACAATCACAGCAATAGAAAACAACACTCGGCGACCTAGAAAATGACTCATAGGTTGCTGATGTTGCCCTTTAACCATAATAACTAAGGCTCTACCTAAGTTAAATAATATGAATAAAAGCAACGAGACTAAAACTAACTTAACAATGAAAGGGGTTGTCACAGGCAATCCTTTTAGCAGTGTGGGTGTGTCTCAAATATTATTGGTAATCATTACTTTGGTCGTGTTTGGCTTATTGGTCAAGCTAGGATTATGGCAATTATCACGGGCAGCGTTTAAACAAGAGTGGCAAAGCACATTACTTCAGCGCCAACAGCAGCAAGCTCTCACTTATGAAGACATGTTGGCATTGGTTGAATCATCAAAGCGACAAACCGCCTCTCAGCCAGAGACGGCTTTACTGACGGGTTATCGCTTATCGATTTATGCTAAACCTGCCAATAACACCGTACTGCTGTTAGACAATCAAGTGTATCAAGGCCAAGTGGGCTATTTAGCTTACCAAGTATTTGAGATAACGCCTGATCAACCTTGGATATTAGTTGAACTCGGTTTTGTTCCAGCAAATAAAGATCGTCGAATATTACCGGAGCTCACAGCGTTAGAAGTCGATTACTACACACTATTGGGTCGGGTATACCAAAAGCAAACCAACCCATTAAGTGATCAATTATATCCGGAGAAGTTAGCAGATATAGATGCCCCGCTACGTTTTCAAAACATCAACATCGCGGCATTGGCTGACATGTTGGCTCATCCGCTGATCTCTGTGGTACTGCAACCAGAGAATGTCCCGAGTTATAACTTACCTCAACCCTGGGTGCCGATCCCACTATCGGCGCACAAGCATCAAGGTTATGCCTTGCAATGGTTCACGATGGCAGGAGTCTTTTTAGGATTAATGAGCTGGATAGCATTTCGACAATTTCGACGTTAAGCCTCGTCGTGAAAAATTAACTTAACAATAATATCAAAATGATAAAGAGGAGATGGAATGAACTCCCTACCTAAAAAAAGCAATAAAGCATTAATAGTATTGCTGCTGGTATTTATTTTACCGGTAGCTTTGGCCAAATTAGTGTTAAGCCTAGAACTGTATAATGGTGCGGCGACTAACAAGGGGGCGTTAATCACTCCCGAAGTAAATTATGCCAATTTAGCCATGGACAACCCCAAACCACACGTATGGCAAGTGCTGTTTTTTCTACCTGAAACGTGCAATGAACAGTGCCAAGAACGCCTGTATATTTTACATCAAAGCTATATCGCACTGGGTAAAGATCGGGATCGTGTTACCCCTATCATTGTGGTTAATAACAGCAGCGACACCAAGATACTTAAGCAATTAAATATCGGCTTCGATCAAGTAAACGCCAATCAAGCACTGGCAACCATGCTGACAGAGCAACGTCTGGTTATTGTCGATCCTCTCGGAAACTTGGTGATGCAATATGACAATGTGATAGGTCACGACGCCAATATCGCCCAAGGCAAAGCCATGATTGCTGATTTACGCAAAATGCTTAAGTTGTCGAGGGTAGGCTAATGGCAATTGAGCGATTAATCAAATTCACTTTGGTGTTTACCTTGGCGGTTATTCTAATGGGCGCCTATACACGCCTGTCAGATGCCGGATTAGGTTGCCCAGACTGGCCGGGATGTTATGGTCACTTGGCCTTTCCAAGTGCAAGTCATGATTTAGCCAACATTGAGAGTCGTTTTCCTGATGCTCAAATTGAGCCTGAAAAGGCATGGCTGGAAATGATCCATCGTTATATCGCCGGAACATTAGGCTTAATGGTTTTAGCCATTTTAATTTTATGTCTTAAACAGCCTCAAGCCCCCAAAAAACTTCCCATCTTTATTGCTGGGCTCATTGTGTTTCAAGCCGCGCTTGGCATGTGGACTGTCACGATGAAATTAATGCCTATTGTGGTTATGGCACACCTTATTGGTGGTTTTAGCCTATTTGCCTTGTTACTACTCTTGTATCTACGGCTAAAGCCATTACGGATCCCCGGAGGTGATACCTATGCTCGTAAGCTGATCCCGTTAGCATTAGTCAGTTTAGGGGTGTTAGTCATTCAAATTATACTCGGCGGCTGGACCTCATCCAATTACGCTGCGCTTGCCTGCACCACGTTACCCATTTGTGAAGGTAATTGGGTCGATAACTTACGTTTTGCCGATGCTTTTTCACCATTTCAAGGCGATCATCCTAGTTTTGAATTTGGCGTATTAGACTACGCAACTCGAATGACTATTCATATTAGCCACCGAATTTGGGCGGTTGTTACCGCCATAACCCTGATCGTACTGGCACTAAAATTACGTTATGCCCAATCACACATTATGCGTAACAGTGGTTACTTATTAGTGTTGTTAATCATAGTTCAAGTCGGACTGGGTATTAGTAATGTAGTGATGAATTTACCCTTGGGTATCGCGGTATCACACAATGGAGGCGCAGCCTTATTGCTGCTTACCTTAGTCTTTATTAATTATGCCTTATGGCGCAAAGCATAGGCGAGGAACGACCATGACAAAACTTGTTACGATTAGTCACCATCAACCTAAATTAACCCTGCAATGGCGCGCTTATTTTGAAATGACCAAACCCAAGGTTGTTGCGCTAATGTTGCTGACGGTATTAGTCGGTATGTGTTTATCTGTGCCCGGTATAGTGCCGCTTCAACCTTTGGTCGCGGGAATGGCAGGGATTGCTATGATGGCGGGGGCTGCGGCGGCATTTAATCACTTAATTGACCGTAAAATCGATGCTTTAATGGCTCGCACCTATAACCGCCCATTACCGAAAGGGAAAATATCAGCAACCAAGGCGTCGGCATTTGCGGTGTCACTTGGCGCGCTCGGTTTTGTGGTGTTATATACCTTAGTTAATCCCCTAACAGCTTGGCTAACCTTTGCCAGCTTGATTGGTTATGCCTTGGTTTATACGGCTTATCTTAAGCGAGCCACCTCACAAAACATTGTCATCGGTGGACTCGCTGGCGCGATGCCGCCATTACTCGGTTGGACCGCGATAACCAATGAACTACACGGTTACGCCTTATTATTGGTCATCATTATCTTCACTTGGACACCGCCACATTTTTGGGCATTAGCTATCCATCGCCGTAAAGAATATGCCAAGGTTAATATTCCAATGTTACCGGTGACCCATGGAGTCGAATTTACCAAAACCTGTATTTTGCTTTACACCATTTTATTAGCCATTGCCTGTCTACTCCCGGTTTTAGTCGGCATGTGTGGTCCGATATATTTGGTCGGTTCAACCTTACTCAGTTGCGGTTTTATCTATAAAGCCTGGCAGCTAAAATTTCATGACTATCCAGAACTCGCCATGCAGGTGTTTAAATTTTCAATTTATCATTTAATGATATTGTTCATTGTATTATTAGTGGACCATTATTTTTGGGTAAACGCTTAAATTAGAAAGGGAAATACATTGAAGATAACGATTATTGTAGGGCTATTTCTTTTGGTCGTGGCCGGTGGGGTCGCTTATCAAAAAATGCAAAACGAACCTATGGAACTGGCGACCAGTTATGTATTTGAGCAGCCACGCACATTAGCCCCATTTACATTGGCAGACCAGTTTGGTAATTCGTTTACGAACCAAACATTGCAAGGTAAATGGAGTTTATTTTTTATTGGTTACACCGCTTGCCCTGATGTATGTCCAACCACCTTAAATAAACTTGCGGCGGCTTACCCAAAGCTACAAAAAATAGCCAGTAATGTACAAGTGGTGTTTGTGTCTGCTGACCCTAAACGTGACACTCAAGCTAAACTTTTAGATTACATCAACTTTTTTAATAAAGACTTTAAAGCTGTCAGTGCAGAACACACTGATTTATTTCCATTCAGCCGTGATCTAGGCTTTGTGTATGCCATGGTCGGAGATGACAGTGATTATCAAATAGACCATAGCGCATCTTATGTGTTGGTTTCACCGAGGGTTGAAAAAATTGCGGTATTTAAAACCAAGCCACAACCAGGCCAGTTACCACAAATTATTAATGCTGAGCTTATTGCTGACTTTGCTCAAATAGTTGCATCTTGGCACTAGCCATTATTGAATAACCGCTTATTAACCCGAGCTGAGGTTAAATTACTCTTCAAGCCAGTGACCATTATCTTGCGGGCGGACCCACGCTTGTGAAAACCAATAATAACCCGTTTTTGTTTTACTCGGTGCGGTGCAATTGTAGCGCGAACGTCCTGGGGCTAAATCTGATGATGCCTGAATGGATAAGCGATTTTCACTTAACCAAATGGGTTTTTTAGCGCCTTGTCCTTGAATAAAACACATCACTTGATGTGGATATATATCCTGAGTGTCGAGAGTCAGCACCAATTTAGGCCGCCATTGACCTGAAACTAATAGTGGATCGCTTATATTTTGCTTAATAACCGGCATAGGTAAGCTGGAAAATTTAACCGTTAAACTTGCCAAATCAGCAAAAGCATTGGCCACCGGGAAACGGGGTAATGCGGTTAATGATGCATACTCTCCCGCCGCACCAGATTGTTGACCAAAACCAACAAAACCATGCTTAGCCAAAATAGCTTCCAGCTTGTTGGTGTATTCACCATAAGGGTAAGCAAACATTTTTACACTTTGACCCGTTCGTTTTAAGATCTCCGCTTCCGTCGATAGAATATTATCTTCAACGCGTACTTGCCATTGGTCTTGGGTTTCTTTGCCTTGGCGGCGAATTAAATGTTCGTGTCCCCAGCTATGGTTAGCAATGGTTACCCCTTGCTCTGACAGAGTGTTAATATCTTGCCAACTCATCATCCCTTTGAAGCCCGCATCAATCGGCGCAACAGAAATAAATACCGTATAAGGAAACTGATGCGCCACCAATATAGGCGCGGCATTATTAATAATACTTTCATAGCCGTCATCAAAGGTGATCACAATACTGTTATTGTCTAATGCCGTGTTATGCTTTAGAGACTCAACCGCATGAGTTAATGAAATCACCGTAAAGTCATTATCAGCCAAGTACTGCATCTGCTCGGCAAACTGACTAGGTGTCACACTAGTACTTTTAGGCGTGTTTTCCGATACATGATGATATTGTAAAATAACCACGGCATTGGCATCACAATGCAATACACTCAAACTGAACACCGCCAACAATAACGCTATTTTCTTAACCATGATTATCCATACCTATGTCTGTTAGCACACTACTGTTCAACCGCCAAAAAAATCGCCAATTATTAGCATTAGCGACCCCAATGATATTGTCTAATATCACTATCCCTCTATTAGGATTAGTTGATACCGCGGTAATTGGGCATCTTGAACAAGCTTACTATCTTGGCGGCGTAGCCTTAGGAAGTACCATCATCACCTTGATGATTTGGTTGCTTGGTTTTTTACGTATGTCCACCACCGGACTCGTTGCACAAGCCTACGGTGCTAATGATACCTCAACTCAGCAACAATTACTGATACAAGGTTGCAGCCTAGCATTAACCTTAGGCTTAGTTGGCGTAATACTGCAATCTCCCCTGCTCAATTTAGCACTCAGTCTGAGTGATGCCAGCGAACAAGTGATGCTCTATTGTCGTCAATATGTCGAAATTCGAATTTGGTCATTGCCTTTTGCCCTTACCAATTTGGTGCTACTGGGTTGGTTGCTTGGTCGCCAAGCGCCCAAAGCAGCCATGTGGCAACTCATTATCGCTAACAGCGTCAATATTATTCTCGATCTTGTGTTTGTTATGGTCTTTAAATGGAATGTGCAAGGCGTGGCTTTGGCATCGGTTATTGCTGACATCTGTGCTTTTTCAGTGGCATTAGTCATGGTTAAACGCCAGCTGGTTGATATGGGCGGACTAAAATTAAGCCAAGTTATCGCGCATTTATCATGGCGTGGATATGCTCGTTTACTCACCTTAAATCGTGATATTTTTATCCGCAGCTTGTGTTTGCAAGCCGCCTTTAGCTTTATGACTTTCTATGGTGCCGGATTAGGCGACAACATTATTGCCGCTAATGCGGTACTGCTCAATTTACTGATGCTGATATCTTATGCGTTAGATGGCATAGCCTATTATGCCGAAGCTGAAGTGGGCCGCGCATTTGGCCAAAAAAACCCAATCTTACTTCATGACAGCGTAGTACTCGCATTTTGCTGGTCGGCAATGGTTGCGGTGTTATTTAGCCTGCTATTTTGGTTGGCAGGGCCATGGATAATTCAGCTATTAACCAACATAGAAGCAGTACAAGATACCGCAAATAATTATTTAATCTGGCTTGTTTTCATGCCTATATTGGCGTTTGGCTGCTACTTATTCGATGGTGTATATATTGGTGCCGCCCATGGGCAGATAATGCGAAATAGCATGATAGTCGCCACCTTTGGAATTTATTTTCCATGTTGGTACGTGTTGCAAGATTGGGGTAACCACAGTCTGTGGGCGGCGATGTCAATATTCATGCTATGCCGAAGCTTGACTCTTGGCTGGCACTATTACTACAAACTCAGGTATCAACTGCTGACCACATCATAGTGCTTATGAATCATAAAACTTATCCCGTAATAGCACTAGAACGAAGCCTATTGATACCACAATTCAGAGAATAGCTGCGACACTCCTAATTGAGATTAATTCCAGTAAAAATGTATGCCGCAATGAAGAATTTAAATTAACCCGTTGACGACATCGAACGTGAAAATGGCGATCACAATGTCAGCAATAATCCACATCGCCTAAGAAAAATTATTGAAATAGACGCTTTTTAGCAGGCAATCTTGGGTTAAAATAAGCTCTAATTTAGTCTCTAATTATTATCTAATTAGTCACAATGAGAACAGTATGACTCAAGAATTGATTATTACCGACATTGAAGTTGGAAACGGTAAAACGGCAGTTAAAGGTGCGTTAATTACAACCCGCTACAGTGGACGTTTAACCGATGGCACCCAGTTTGATGCTTCTGATGCGTTTCAATGTGTCATCGGCACAGGTAGAGTCATTAAAGGCTGGGATCAGGGTATTATCGGCATGAATGTGGGCGGTAAACGACAATTATCAGTACCGGCCCATCTAGCCTATGGCGAACGTCAAATGGGCGATCGTATTCCAGCAAATTCAGCTTTGTTTTTTGATATCGAATTACTTGAAGTGCTCACACGAGACGACTGAAGTCCAAACTATACCAACAAAAAACGCGACCCATAATAAGGTCGCGTTTCTCAATTTAAGCGTCAATCTTGGCATTATTATGCGTAAGAATGGTCACCATGCTGGTGTTCGGTCACATCTCGAACGCCGGTTAATTCCGTTGGGAACATATCTAACAGCTGCTTCTCGATACCATTTTTTAAGGTGATATCAACTTGAGAACAACCGTTACATCCACCACCAAACTGCAATACTGCAACACCATCATCAGTAATTTCTATCAAGGTGATGTTACCGCCGTGGCTGGCAAGTTGTGGATTAATTTCTGACTGAATAACATACTCGATACGTTCAACTAACGGCGCATCACCAGACACTTTACGCATTTTTGCGTTAGGCGCTTTTAATGTCAGTTGCGAACCAAGCTGGTCGGTTACAAAATCAATGCTGGCATCATCTAAGAAAGGGGCGCTCTTTTCATCGACCATAGCGCTGAAGCCATTAAATGGAAGTTCTACATCATCAGCTTCAGCGGCATCAGGTGGACAATAAGACACACCACATTCAGCTTGAGCGGTACCTGGACTTATCACGAAAACACGAATATGAGTGCCTTCTGGCTGATCGGCCAACAACTTTACGAAATGTGCCTGAGCTGTATCGGAAATGGTGATCATAAAAACCTGCTCCGTCAGGGTATACCTGAGTAAATTAGTAAGAATTAGATCTATGATACCCTGTGTTGCATTGGCTTTGTAGTGTCAGTGAGACAAGATCTTAAAAAAATGATCTAGTGCAAAGTTTTTTAAGCCAAATAAACTTCAGCAAACAAGATCCTCAGCCTTATAAGTAATGAGTAAGTTACTGGTTATATTAGATAATAAAACTGGTTATTATTAAAATCAAATTAATCTAATAATCCGGGCGCTTCAGCACGCGCAAGGCACCAAGTTTGTACATGGACAAATTGTGTACTAAATAATCGCGCAATTTCATCCACTGTAGTGCCTGTAGTGACAACATCATCAATTAAAGCGACACGCTGGTACGTCATCCCATCCAATAATCTGAATGCACCATGACAGTTTTTACGCCTCTGTTTACCCGCTAATCCCGTTTGTGGTGAAGTATCAACAACCCGGATTAAACAACTGTCATCGACAGGAATATTGGTTAATAGACTTAATTCTTTCGCTATTAACCAGGCTTGATTAAAGCCTCGCTGCCGCAAACGATTTGGATGTAAAGGTACCGGGATCAACACCTGTGGCCGCCTAATGATGCCATGTTTAATGAGTAATTCGATTCGACAAGCTAATTGCTGAGTTATCGCGTTAAGCGGCGCACATTGTTGTTGGTATTTAATCGCGGCGATAAGAGGCCCTAACCCTTGATGATAACTGCAAGGTGCAACAACCCAATTGGGTGTGTGTTGAAGGCATTTACCACAATATGCCTGCAGCACTGCTATTTCACGACCACAACCTAAACACACTTCATGCTGATACAAACTCGCCGCTAAGCACTCTTGGCAAACACCCGTGAGTACTTGATTAGGAAACAATTGCTGATAACCCGTTTGCTCTATCCTTTGCTGGCACAGCAAGCAACGGTTGGGTAAACTGGACAGTAAAATGACTCTTGCACGCTGAACACTGTTGGTGCATAAGCGTAATACGTGGGCGATGTTGATTGAATTATTGATTGGCGGCATTGGCTATTCATTCCATTAAATAGGCTCAAAAGAGGTATTAACCGTGAGTTTTCCTGCATTGCATATTGATACCGAAGGCTCTCAAGGCCAAGACATCGTGTTATTACACGGTTGGGGGGTGAATAATCAAGTCTTCAGTCCATTAAAAAACGCATTGCAACAGTATAGAGTGCATTATGTTGATTTGCCGGGTTTTGGTTTGAGCCCCAATATCGATGGTGACATTACCCAGTGGGCACAAGCGTTGGCTGAACAACTTCCACAGCAGGCCATTTGGATAGGTTGGTCATTAGGTGGATTGATTGCTAGCCAAGTTGCCATTAACAACCCAGAGTCAGTGGCAGCATTAGTCACTATTGCCTCATCACCCTGTTTTATGGCTCGCGAAACCAACAACTTAACCCCAGCTTGGTTTGGGATCCAGCCACAGGTGTTAGCACAGTTTTCAAGCCAATTAAGCCACGATTTAGCCCGCACAGTAGAACGCTTTTTGGCGATCCAAGCCATGGGAAGTGATAATCCAAAATCCGATATTCTACACATCAAAAACTTAGTGTTAAATAAACCATTACCGACACAACAAGCATTGTCGCAAGGATTGGATATGTTAGCGCAAGTGGATTTACGTGCAACGATCCCTCAAATAGAGCAGCCGTGGTTACGTATATGGGGCAAGTTAGATAGTTTGGTGCCGAGAAAGATTATCACTGCATTACCTAACAGTGACAACATTGAAGATGTGGTGGTCCATAAGGCATCCCATGCGCCGTTTATTTCCCATCCAGATGCTTTTTTAGGCCATTTATTACCTTGGCTCACAAAATACAGCTAAAAATAACCTAATAGCGCTTTAGCCTTGGCGAAATATTGACTATAATTTAGTCAAGACATCGTATTGGCAAGGTCAAGATGATTATCACCACTCATTATCCGCAAGTGCCGCTAGCAACGTCAAATGTTGCAACGGATCTTGCGCGAGTGGACAACCAACGAAAACCGCCGATCCTTCCACCGCAAGAACCGGCTAAAGGCCACCAAGAGCGATCATTAAACCCACAAAATGAACGCGCTGCGGCTTATATCGTCGCAGAAAAAAAACAGCAGCAAGAACAGGCCAAGCGCCAGCAACAAAACCTCACCCAACAACAATCTGTTGCCCCTAAATCCGCCGCAGCACAAGCTGTTCACGCTAAGACAATCAGAGTTATGGCAAGCCATACTCCGGCATTGCAACGTAAAGATATTCAGCTACAAACCCAAACGGTGGCCGCAAAAAAAACAGCGGAACCTTGGCAGCGCCAACTCATCGACGCTGGCGTATCAAAAGCGACCTATCAGCAATTTGGCCAACGGATTGGTCAATTCTATCAACAACAATCCGCGCCAAATAATGAGTCTCAGTTACAAATATTAGCGTGATACTTCCGTGGGAGCCATTTCAGCCAGTGTCGGTTTCGCCTCTGAATTCGCCGTACGATACAACATTTTGTTATAGGCCAAACTGCCCCATAACGCCCACCCTAAGGCCGCTTCCGCTTGTGCCTCATCCAATGTCGTCGGTGTCATTTTTTCTGTAGCAAAATCGTACATCACACTTTCTGGAGGTAATTCAGGTTGTAAAATTGTCATTTTATCCCCCTCTAATAAACCAAAGTTTTGATTGTACTGCATCATCGCTCGGCCGGGCCAAGAATCTGGTTCTTTGGTTAAATCACGGCCTAACATCGGATAACGATCAGAAATGCCAAGCAAAGAAACTAACGTCGGCGCCATGTCAATCTGGCTGACAATACGAGGGTCACGCTTCATATCAATACCGTCGCCTAAAATAAGTCCAGGAATACGAAAACGAGACACAGGCACTAATGCTGCGCCGCCAACACGACTATCATGATCAGCTATAATCAAAAATAAAGTATCTTTCCAATACGTTGATTTTTTGGCTTTCTTGAAAAACTCACCCAAGGCATAGTCGGCATATTTTACTGCGTTGTGCATGGTGTATTGCGGTTGTTCATACAGCTCAATTCGGTCATCCGGGAACTCATACGGATCATGATTGCTTGAGCTAAACACTAAACTAAAGAATGGCTTACCTTCTTTGTGCATTCGCGAAAACTCTTCATCGGCGCGGAACAACAGATCCTCATCAGAGACTCCCCAAGACGCTATAAACGCTGGGTCTTTATAGTCACCTTGATCAACAATATCGGAAAAACCATTGCCTAAAAAGAAACTGCGCATATTATCAAAATGGCTTTCGCCGCCATAAATAAACTGCGTGGTATAGCCATGTTGTTTTAATAAATCAGCAATGGTAAAAAAGCCGGTTTGGCTTTTACCTAGCTTAACGACCGCCCTTGCTGGCGTAGGCGTAAAACCGGTTGTCACCGCCTCAATACCTCTTACCGAGCGCGTACCTGTCGCGTATAAGTTTTCAAAAAACCACCCTTGTTGAGATAACTCATCAATATTGGGGGTTAACGGTAAGCCACCTAAACTACCCACAAAACGCGCACCTAAGCTTTCTTGTAAAATGATCACAAGGTTCTTCGGTTTACCGCTATAACTAGCTTGATTAAATGACAACGACGGTATATCTGCTGAGGTAAATGCACTCAGTGGCCGACCACTTTCACGGCGCACAATATCAATCACTTTATCATAGGGTAGTTTGCCATACACTTTCGATGCATCTTGTTCATTACCCATCTGCTTAATCGCAAAAATTAATGAAAAAGATGAGTTAAGAACTAAGGAATTAATTAACGGATCGTCAGAAAATGCCACCAGTGAAGGATTAAGCGGACGGTGCCCCAATGATGAACGCGCACCTAGTATCGTAATCGCAATGACCATCACCGCCACCACTGGGCGCCAATACCATTTAGAGTAACAAATACGCTGAGTGAGTTTACCGCTAAACCACCACCCACCCCACAAACTGCCGATGGTGATCAATCCAGAAAGGATAAGCTCAGCTTTACGCCCAGCCCATAGCATAGATAATACTTCTTTTGGATAAACTAAATATTCTACGTATAAACGATTAGGTCTAAAGCCATACTCGGCAATAAATGACGGCGAGGAGGCTTCAAGAAAAATAATCACCCATAAACCTAGTGTTAACCACACTCGTAATATCATCACCCAAACTCGGCCAACTAAATGCTCCCCAGAAAACACTACGGTTCCTAAAGCGGCGATGCCCCATAACCAACACACTGAAGCAAAATCAACGCGCAGCCCCTGAATAAAAATATAACCCCAACCTTGCGCATCACTGACGCGGTCGGCCTGCCACAAAGACAAACCTAGGCGGCTTAGGCTCAAGATAATAAGTGACATAACACTGAATATAATAATGACTTGGAGTAAACTTCGCGAAGTGTGTGGTGTGGATAGCGACGAAGAACGTTCGCTAAGCCCAAAGAAATTTACAGCCATTTATTGCTCCAATATTATTGTTTTTTTATTACTACATACGTCATTTATATTCAACAAGTCGTGCCAAACGTAGCATGTTTGTTCTTTACAACAGATTAATGCTCGTTATCAAGGTCGATTTACCTTGATAAGTGTCGTCTTTACTATTTGATTAACCCAATCAAATTAAAAATATATTGCTATCTTTATCAATATATTAACTAACACTCATAAAAGGTGAGATCTCTGACACTAAAACGTTCTGAACCTAAGACTCTAATTGACTATCAAAGTTCAGTGACAATCGACCTATATTAACCTTTTACTAACGATTCGGCTCAATCATTTATCACTTCAATGTGATCTGCATTAGAACAATCTTGTTTAGCCGTCAGCGATTGCTGGGATGTGCAGACTAAACCTAATTTTGTCAGCGGAAACCAACGTAAAGTAAAATTCAAACCCATTCAATTTAGCGATATTTTCCACTATCGCCAATCCTAATCCATGACGTTCACTATTTGAGCGCGACCGTTCGGTTTGAAATAATGGTAATGTGAGTCGTTGTAAATCATTAGCCTTGATGGCGGTCACCAATTGATTCTCAACGCTTATCGTTAAGCCTTGGTCATCGGATACTAAGCATATTTGAATCGCCGAGTCTGATGGGCTGTAGTAGAGCGCATTATCAAATAAGTTGCTTAGAATGAGGTGTAAAGAAAACTCATCAGCAAAACAGTGATCATTGGAAGCTCGATTGTCAATATTCAAGCGAGAATGGATAGTCGCGAACTTAAATGCTAACTCATCAACAATTTGATCCATCAAGGCGTTAATATAGATATGTTGTCGATGGAGATTAATATTTTCAGATGAGGCTTGTTGCAATAGTAATAGATTATTGACTATCGTTTTCATCCGTAAACTAATATTGAGTACATCTTGTTTATAACTCACACCAATACGTTGATCATCTGGATAACGAATGTAGATCTCGCTTAAGCTGATCAATTCACTGATAGGGGTTTTCAATTCATGAGCAATATCGGCGGTAATGCGCTTTTCTGTTTGTAAGTATTGCTGGCTTACCTGAATAAACTTATTCAGTTCGTTGCGTATTGGCTCAATCTCAGTATAACGCTCAAAATGCGACGATAATGGGATGTGTTTTTGGGTTACATCGACGTTTTTTAACGCCAGATTTAATCCGTTAAGTGGCATTAATCCCCGATAAATGACCTTAACCACAGCCCAACGGATCAACACAATCACCAGCAGTAAACCAATGGCTAAACTGGAATCAATGATCACCAAAATTTGAGTTAAGTCTTCAGTGGTAATCGCCACGGTTAACCACATAGGTTCGACTTTACTCATCATTGCACGATTGGCTTTAGGCACTTGTGGCTCAAAATAAGACACCATAGCCCGACCATCTCGACCATCAGGCAACACCACATCGGCAAAAAAAGCGCTATTGAGCGGCATATCTTTTTTAAGTAAATCTTTTCCCTCAAAATGACTTAACGACTCCGAGCGCTCAAATACACTCGAACCTTGCCACAACTGAAAAAAGCTGGCTTTGGTTGAGGTACCAAATTCGGGCATAAACTCACCTGCAAAATCAAACTCTGTGCCATTTTTAGTCACTTTTACTAATGTTTTTAGGTAATTAGACTTATCGGTGAGAGCACTGTCAAATTCAACATCAACCCAGTTATCTATGCTGATATCAATGGCAAGAAACACTAAAATTAAAATCGCTGAGACCACATATGTCATGGTGTTCACTAAATGCGTGCTTAACGATCTCATTAATGTTCACCCACAAAATAGCCAAAACCACGTTTATTTTTAATTGGTAGGGTTGATCCAACTGCTTTGGCTTTTTTTCGCACTGACGATAAATGAGCCTCGATGGTATTTTTCGACAAATGGTTAAATGAGCCCACAACCGCTTCACTAATTTGTTCAGGATTGAGTAATTGTTTAGGATTACTAAATAAATACTCAACAATTTTAAATTCGTTTTTAGTCAGATCGATATAGTGACCATTGGCATAAAGAGATTTGTTACTGGTATCAAGCACAAAATCAGCAATACAAATCGTTTTGGCTTGTTGATTCAGCCCACCACGACGGCCAAGAGTCATTAATCTCGCTTGTAATTCATCGAAAGAAAAAGGTTTGCACAGATAGTCATCTGCACCCGCCAATAGCCCCGTCACCCGATCTTCGGCTTGAGATTTAGCTGATAAAATAATCACCTTCGTTTGATTACCTAGTTTACGGATGCTTTTCAACAAACTCAGCCCATCAACATTAGGCAACATTAAATCTAAAATAATAAAGTCATACTGGTTAGTGAGCGCCATACTTAAGCCCTCAGAACCATCACCGGTTTCATCAACGGTGTAACCTAAATGATCTAACCCAACTCTAATGCCGCGACGCAGCGCTTCAGAGTCTTCAATCAACAACACTTTCATTGAGTGTCCTTTATAATAACTAGGCTAATACAGTTTTTTGCTAACACTATTTATTGATCATTTCGGTCAGTCATCACTGATATTAACCACTATAGCTTGCTCATAATTATGCCCACAAAATAACCCACCACACAATTGCTGCCATTAGCATGCTCAGAAAAACAAATGCCGACGCGATGTCTTTTGCTAACCCTGACAAGGTATCAAACTCCAAGCCAATGCGGTCTACCACCACTTCGATAGCCGTATTGACCAACTCAGCGAACAATACAAATAGTAATGCCAGTACCAATATGGCAGATTGCGGCGCGCTAATATTTGCCATACAGGCAAACACAGTCAATGGGATAAACAGTAATATTTCTTGCTGAAATGCCGCTTCATTTCGGCACATCCACTTTAAACCATTAAAAGTATGTTTACAGGTATACAGTAAACGCATAATGCCATGGCGTTTTACCACAACGGTTGTCTGCTTAGCCGTAACACTTTTTGTTGCGTTCTTTGTTACATTCTTGATTACATTCTTTGTTACATTCTTTGTTACATTCTTGATTACATTACCATCAGAAGTAGATGATGAAACTGATGTTGTCATGGGTATACCCTAGGTTATTTTACAATCTGTGGTGATGTCTAATTTTGGGTCTCGCACCGAACTGCTTACACCGTAAAGCCCTAATAAAGTATGGAACAAGTTGTCATGGGAATAAGAGCCACTCAGAGCGTGCTCGGCAATACATTTACGATCAACCCCTTTTGCTTGTGTGTAGTCTTGTGGTAACCACATAAACCAAGGCACATGGGTCTGCTGGCTTGGCGCAATGCTATAAGGCGTGCCATGTAAATACATACCACTTTCACCCAAAGACTCACCGTGATCAGACAAATACACCAGTGCGACATTATATTTGTCTTGGTACTGCTTAAGTAAGTTAATTGTTTTTGCCAACACAAAGTCGGTATAGGCAATGGTATTGTCGTAAACGTTAACAATCTCTTGGTCATTACAGTTTTCAATGTCGCTGCGGCTACAAGCTGGAGTGAATAAAGCTTTATCGGCTGGGTAACGCTGCCAATAAGTCGGCCCATGGCTACCGATAGTATGTAAGGCGATAAATTGATTATCTAACTTTTTACCCGATGCCGCGCTTGCCTCACTTTGTTGTTGTAATTTTTGGCTAAGTTTTTCAACTAAAACCTCATCATAGCAACTTGAGCCATCACATAATGGGTTTGCCTCACTCGGCGAAATATTAATCTTATTAATGCGGGCACCAACGCCTTTATCACCACCGTCGTTTTCAAACCACGTCACATTGACACCGGCCGCTTTAATCACATCAAGCACATTATTTCGTGCATCGGCAACTTCACGATTGTAATTGTCATGGGTTAAATTTGAAAACATGCAAGGTAATGAATGTGCTGTTGCCGTGCCGCACGACGACACGTTTTGTAAGGCAATAATGTCGAGATTTTCAGTGTAAGGGTTGGTATTACGCTGATAACCGTTATAAGCCATATTTTGTGCTCGAGCGGTTTCGCCTACAACAAGTACCATAAGTGTAGGTTTACCATTCGCACTCGGGGTTAACTGTGCATCTTGACCAATAGGGTTAAAGGTTAACTTTTCAGTAAAGTAACGTCGATCCAAGTATTTAACCGTATTGAAAATATGCGCAGGAATGATCATCTTATTAAGATAGCTATTGTTGCGCCCTACCGATGCATAATCTTTATAGAAAAACACCACCATCGTCCCCAGAACCACTAAACTGATAACCGTAAAACCAACACGGCGAAACACCGCTTTAATAAACGAAGGGCCGCTGGTGACTTTAGTACTGACAAGCAATATGGAAGGTAATACCCCTAACACCAACACATAACCCATTGATTGAGCATTTATGTAAGAAAATGCTTCACCAGAATTAGTTTCAAAAATATTTTCAATCATGCCGTAATCAAACATGACATTATATTTTAACATGGCATACATAGCGGCTGACGACGAAAGCAACAACACAATCATCACCGGTTTAAACACAAATTTAAACGCAAATAAGCTAAATATCAGCATGAAACAACTTGTGAGCAAAATCGCTGGTGACAGCGAAAACAACACGTGGCCATCTGCTGATAATCGATAGATTTTACGGATTAACGGAAAATTTAATACCAAACCAAAATACACAGCGATAATGCAGGTCATCGCCTCATAACTGACACTTTTTGGGGTGATACGGGATAGTGTTTGCGTTAGTAATTTCAATGTTGCCACTCGCAATAAACTCGACTGGCGCTGATATTCCGCTTTGAAACTTAAGATTTGCTTAATAAAAACTGAATTGTTACTGTCTGGTTAATTCAGTTTTAAACTCCTCGCTAAAAAACAAAAAAGCCCTAACATCTAAGATGAAAGAGCTTTAATAATCAATGCTTTATTAAAATACAGTTTACTCTAAGCGATAATTTACTATTTCTTGAGTTTAGCAAAGGCATTTGCAAAAGCATCACCCATCGCCGCATTTTGCGGCGCTTTAACTGGCTTGCTGGCCGATTTATTATGACCAGCACTTTTGCCATTGGCTGCAGGCTGACCCGTAGCAGGCTTTTTCTGGTAACTATTTTGGGGTTTGCCTGCCGACTGTCGGGTCGCTTTTTCGGCATCGATTTTTTCATCAAGACGCATGCTTAACGCAATGCGACGACGTTCAATATCCACTTCCATCACTTTGACGTTAACCACATCACCGGCTTTAACCACAGTATGTGGGTCACTAACAAACTTGTCTGTTAACGATGAAATATGCACTAGTCCATCTTGATGCACGCCCACATCCACAAAGGCACCAAAGTTAGTCACATTGGTCACCACACCTTCTAATATCATTTCGACTTTAAGATGCTTTAACTCTTCTATACCGTCTTTAAAAGTAGCCGTTTTAAACTCACCACGCGGGTCGCGCCCAGGCTTGTCTAGCTCAGCTAGAATATCGTTTATGGTCGGCACGCCAAATGCGTCGGTAACAAACTCGGCAGCGTTAATCTGTTTTAATAAATCGCTATTGCCAATCAGTTGAGTTAAAGACAATAGCTTAGCACCAGCAATCGACTCGACCAAACTGTACGCTTCAGGGTGAACTGATGATGAATCCAGTGGATTATCACCATTGCGAATACGTAAAAAGCCCGCCGCTTGTTCATAAGCCTTAGGCCCTAAACGTGCCACACTCAATAATTGCTTCCGGTTGGTAAATTGGCCATTGGTATCACGAAAATCAACCACGTTTCTCGCTAAGGTTTTAGTTAACCCAGCCACTTGGGCCAATAACGCGGCCGATGCCATGTTTAAGTCAACACCCACAGCATTAACACAATCTTCGACGACGGCATCGAGCGACTGCGATAACTGGCTTTGGCTAACATCATGTTGATATTGCCCCACGCCAATGGCTTTAGGTTCTATTTTTACCAGTTCGGCCAGCGGATCTTGTAAGCGACGCGCAATTGATACCGCACCGCGAATAGACACATCAAGATTAGGAAACTCATTAGCGGCAAACTCTGAGGCTGAATACACAGATGCACCCGCCTCACTCACCATCACTTTGGTCAACGTCGGATGCGTTTCTTTCACGGCAGCGATTAACTCGCCGGTTAGCTTGTCAGTTTCACGCGAGCCGGTGCCATTTCCAATCGCAATAATCTCCACTTTGTGCATCGTCACTAAGTTACTTAAGGTGCGAATTGATTTGTCCCACAAGTTTTGCGGGGCATGGGGGAAAATAGTCGTGTGCGCCACCAGCTTACCGGTGTTATCCACAATCGCGACTTTCACCCCGGTACGAATGCCAGGATCCAGTCCCATGGTCGCTTTAGCACCCGCTGGTGCTGCCATCAGTAAATCGCCTAAGTTACGGGCAAACACTCTAATGGCTTCTTCTTCTGCGCTTTCACGCATCTTAGCAATAAACTCGGTTTCCATTTGCAAGGCAACTTTAATCCGCCATGTCGAAGTCACCACGGTTTTCAACCATTCATCAACACTAGAGTGGCTCAGTACTAACCCAAAGTGATCGCTAATAATCACCTCACAATAACTGCCTTCAGTCGCTTGCGTATCAGGGTCGGCGTTCATCGACAGCTTTAACATGCCTTCATTACGACCACGCAACATGGCTAGGGCGCGATGCGATGGGATTTTACTCATCACTTCATTGTGTTCAAAATAATCGCGGAATTTAATGCCTTCTTTTTCTTTACCTTTGACCATGCGGCTTTCAAGCACGGCTTGCGGTACTAAATGCTGACGAACTTTACGCAGTAATTCTGCATCTTCGGCGAAGCGCTCCATTAAAATATAACGCGCACCATCAAGTACCGCTTTGGTGTCGGCAAATCCAGCTTGTGGATTAATAAATTCAGTGGCTTTGGTATCAATATCTAATTGGCGATCGGCTAATACGGCATCAACAAGCGGTTCAATACCGGCTTCGATGGCAATTTGGCCCTTGGTGCGACGCTTAGGTTTGTATGGCAGATATAAATCTTCAAGACGGGTTTTGCTGTCGGCGTCATTAATCGCTTGAGTTAACGCTGGGGTTAATTTCCCTTGAGCGCCAATACTCGACAAAATCACCTGGCGGCGATCATGTAACTCACGTAAATAACCTAAGCGTGAAAACAAGTTACGCAATTGAGTGTCATCTAAGCCACCGGTAGCTTCTTTACGATAACGCGCCACAAACGGCACTGTCGCACCATCATCTAATAGCGCAATGGTCGCAGTGACCTGTTGTTCACGGACATTAAGTTCTTGAGCGATAATCTGGGCAATATTATGCATAATCAATCGAATTCGACATGGTTTAAAATAAAATTATGCCAAAGATACCATAAAGACCACCCTTTCGCTGCTAGTACGAAAGGCTTTATTATGTGTTTATAGATAATCGATAAAAAGAATGCATCATCGGACATGAAGTGCTAAAACACAGAGATGAATATTGCGGCGCAACATAAAATCCTACCGTTAATCGAGAATATTAAAGAGTATCCAGCGTGAAAACTAAGTTAATCACTTTAGAAGGCTACAATAAACTCAGAATTGAGCATGACTATTTGTGGAAAGAACAACGTCCTGAAGTCACTAAAATTGTCACTTGGGCGGCAGGTCTTGGGGATCGCTCTGAAAACGCTGATTACACCTTTAACAAGCGCTTGTTACGCCAAATCGATCGCCGGGTACGCTATTTACGCAAGCTGTTGCCCGAACTGAAGATTGTCTATTACGATCCCGAGCAAAAAGGCAAAGTGTTTTTTGGCGCCACGGTTGAGATTGAAAACGATGCCGGTGATATTAAAACCTTTAAAATTGTCGGCCCTGACGAAATTTACGACCAACACAAAGGTTACATCTCAATTGACTCACCCATGGCCCGCGCCCTGCTCAAAAAACAGGTCGACGATGATGCAGTTGTCAGCACGCCTCAAGGCGATAAAACCTGGTACATCAATAAAATCACTTACCAGCAAGAGTAACCGTCAATGGGTGTAAAGACAGCTGAGATGAGCAACGCTATCACTAATGCCGCGTTAAAGCGGGAGTCGCACAGGCTAATCCGTATCATGGCGCGTTAAACATGGCGCCCAACACCGGCTAACATTGGCTTAATGAACCTGCATTATCTAAACAGAGTCTTTAACGTTTCAAAACCACTGCAACTAAGCCATATCGAACTGGGTTTATCCAAGCTTACGGTAACAGGCCATCAGCTTGTAACCTTGTTCTGCCTATGACTTTTCGTCTTCAAGAACTGCTCCAAGACTTGCGCCAGTAATCACCACCCTGCTCGCATCATTTCGCCATAAAGTCATTCATTAATTAATTAAGCTTGCGCTACTTGGCCATCACTTCCTTAAGCGGCGTTCCCGTCGAACCCAATGGTGGTTTTATGTTGAGGTACGTCGTGATTGTCGCTGCAATATCGTAAGGCGTAATGGCACGACTCACCGTCGCAGCAGACAAACCCGCACCGGCAAAGATCACTGGCACGTAAGTATCGTAACGCCAGGGCGAACCATGGGTTGAAGACACGGTTAGGCCATCGAAATCATTGATGAACACATCGGGCTGGAAAACCACATAGATATCGCCAGAGCGTTTCGGGTGATAGTTGCTTTTGATTGAACGTATCATCGCATTATCTGGCACGCTATTGGTGCGCAATGCTGCGCTCGCACAGGCGATGTGATAATCATCAATACGCACATCATCATTATCGCAATGAATGTACCTGTGTTGTGCCTATCTGGCTTAACTTGCATTAGCGGCTCCTTTTTGAGATCAGTTTTGAGTATAGGAAGCATAAAGCCGCAGTCAAGATTGATTTGAACAAGCTATTTCATCTCATTGCGCGTTGAACGCCGCGATGATCACCACGTTGACCTTGCCTCATATGAAGGCATTTACTGTAAAATTAACTAAGAGTATTTGTTAGCCATCGAGTCAGCTGCAGTGTGTCGATCGCTACTGTGGGGTGTCTTTCAAAAATCCGGGGGGTTGCATCTTGCAGCATATACTTAGCCCGCTCGAGTGCTAGTTTGCCGCGGCGTTATTCAAGTTCAACCATTTCGGCGAGCAAGTGCTCACGCACCTAAACCTATGTTCCCCGATAAATTCAGCTCGGTAGGATAAGCGGATTTATCCAATACATGTAATTGGGTCACAGGGACATTTAATTGCTCAGCAGCCCAGCCACTGGCATCATATACGGCCAAGGTTGCTTTTGAACCGTCAATACAGGCAATCACATTTGTCATCTACACCTTAGTGCTATTGCAGCGATGCAGATTATTGGCGCCATCGTTTTGGGTGTAGCACCTTATAACGCGCTAACTATTGTTATGCGCGCTGGAGATGTATCGGTAATTGCTCCATTTCGCTATACTCGCTTGCTTTTTTGCTTTAGCGCTGGGAATTTTTATATTTGGAGAATCCCCAGATTTGCTGACGTTACTTGGCAACCTGCGCATTGTATTAAGTGGTGGTATACCCTAACCCAAACCCGTAAAACCTTTGCCGCACATATCATCAAGAATGGGGCATAATTTTAGTTGAATTAGGGGGTTAATCGAACTCAGAATTGGGCAAAACCTTGATAGCGTTATTGTACTAACCGCTAGTAATACACATTAGCATTTTAGTATAAGTGAAGTGTTCTAGCGGATCCCTTTATTTGCGTTAACACTCACGCAACATTTGTGACACCCTGTTGATCTTGCTGAATAAAAATCAGCTAAAGTATTAAGTATTCAAACAAAACCTATGCCTCAACGTCTAATTAAGCTGGTGCTTAGGTTCGGTGGTGATCTGTTCATTATGTGATATTCATATCGGCTATTTCTGTTATTTGTTGTTGTGGTGCAATATAATTATTAGCAAGGCTAATATTCATACTTTACAACATATAGTGGTATTATTTTGTTACAACCAATTAAAAATAACTTCCGTATCTACTTCACTATTGCTTTCTATATAATATGGGTAGTCATTTTTTCTACATTCAATTATTTTAAAGAAAAACAGCATCTTTATGCTGAGCTGGATCAAGAACTAAAAAATGCAGCGCTGACAATTCCCTCTATTTTACCCAAGGGATTGCACAATAAGGAGATGAGTAAAAACGATCTGTCTAAGCAACAGGATCTTGCTATTACCCTAACGTTATCAGAATATACTCAGCGCACTGATATTGTTTATCTCTATACGCTTATCTTGCGGGATAATAAAATTTTCTACACTTCTTCAAGCGCCTCTAATGCAGAGCTGAGATCCAATACGTTTGCGGTTAATTATTTTGATCATTACGACGATGCTGCATCGGACATTGCGGCTATTTTTGGGCAAAATCAGAGCCAAATTCATGAAAGTAGTGATAAGTGGGGCGATTTCCGTAGTATCCTCATACCTATTAAGTCGGATGATGGTAGCGTATATATAGTCGGTGCTGATCTTTCAGTTAGCCATATTGACACACTATTAAATGAAACCTTGTATTTCAATTTAATCATCTCGGCTTTATTTTTATTATTTGCCTGTCCCTTCTTTATTGCGCTTAGTTTAGAACCTCGTCGACAAGTTAGATTTTTAGCAAAAAAGATAGCAAAACAAACATCTAAGTTGATTGAAAGTGAAGCTAAGCTCACGTCTATTTTTGAATATTCTCCTGTTGGTATTTTCCACTATGATCGTAAGGGCGTTATCCAAAAAACCAACAAACGTTTTGAAGCAATTCTTCGTACTGACAGGAATACGCTTATTGATTTTAATATGTTGGAACGGCTTGAAAATACTGAATTACTCAACATGGTGAAACAGTCATTACAAGGTAAAGTGAGTGTTTATGAGGGCCCTTATACATCGGTATCCGGCCAGCGGTTTATGTATTTACACGCAAATTTCGTCCCGCTTTATTCAAGTACTGGAGCATTAGAGGGCGGTATCGGCGTCTTTGATGACTTCACGGAAAAGCAGCAAGATACTGAGAACTTAAAAAAGCTCTCTATGGTTGTTGAATACAGCCCAGAGAGTATATTTATAACAGATATTAACGGTAGTATTGAGTATGCAAACCCTAAGTTTACCGAAATAACAGGTTATACGGCAGTCGAAGTTATTGGTAAAAAAGCCAATACTTTTCGCTCCCATAATACGCCTGATAGTGTTTACAAAAAACTATGGACAACGATATTATCAGGCCAACAATGGCGCGGTGAATTACAAAATAGTAAGAAAAATGGTGAACTGTTCTGGGCTCAAGTCTGTATTGTACCGGTCACGAGTGATGGCGCTATAACCCATTTTATTGGCATTCAAGTAGATGTAACCAAAGCAAGAGCTGCTTCGCAAAAAATAGCCTATCAGGCGACTCATGATATGCTGACCGGATTAATTAATCGCTATGAATTTGAAAACCTCCTTGCGCAAAGAATATCGTCTTCACAACAAGATGATACTACTCATTCATTAATTTTTTTAGATCTGGATCAGTTCAAAATTATCAATGATACCTGCGGCCATATGGCCGGAGATGAAATGCTGTGCCAATTAGGCCTTTTGTTAGCTAAAAATATTAAACCACAAGACTTATTAGCCCGTTTAGGCGGTGATGAGTTTGCCATTATAATGACCCAATGTAGTCTCGCGCAGGCCGAGAGCACGGCGAAGAATATACTGGAATTAATTGCTAATTTTCAATTTATGTGGGAAAAAAATATATTCAGTATCAGTGCTAGTATTGGTTTGGCTGAAATTAACAGGCAAACTAAAAACACCAAAGAAATATTAATTTGCGTTGATTCAGCTTGTTATGCCGCTAAAGATTTAGGCCGTAACCGTATCCATATCTATCATTCAGAGGATGAGTTGTTAGCCAAACGCGATGGTGAGTTCCGTTGGGTTAATGAGCTAAAAGATGCGTTAAATGAAAATAGATTTGAACTCTATGCACAGCCTATCGTGTCGCTCTCTGACCCATCGCAAAAGCGTATCTATGAGGTATTACTCCGATTGCGCACTCGAAGCGGAGAAATCGCTCCCCCTGGCGCATTTCTACCTGCCGCAGAACGCTATAACTTGTCAGAAGCGGTAGACCGTTGGGTAGTTGATCATACATTTTCTTGGATGGAACTGCATTTTAAACATTTAGATAATGTTGATCATTTAGCTATCAACTTGTCAGGAGCATCATTAGGGAGTCACACGCTGCTCAGCCATATTATGCAGCAAATCAGATTACATAATTTACCGCCAAGTATGATCAAGTTTGAAATAACAGAAACTGCTGCAATTAGTAATTTGAGAGATGCGACCGTATTTATCAAAACATTATGTGAGTTTGGTTGTCAGTTTGCGTTGGATGATTTTGGCAGTGGTTTATCTTCATTTGCCTACTTGAAAAATTTACCTGTGAGTACATTGAAGATCGACGGTATGTTCGTTAAAGATATTTTGGACGATCCGATCGATGAAGCTATGGTTAAATCAATCAATGATATTGGTCATGTCATGGGTATGAAAACGATTGCTGAGTTTGTTGAGAATGATGCTATCAGGCAGCGATTACAGGAAATGGGAGTCGATTTCGCCCAAGGTTATGGGATCGGTAGACCAGTCCCGATCAACGATATTTTGCAACATCAGAGTGCTGTGGTTCATTTAAATTGGCCTTAAAGGACTATTTCTCACATAAAAAAAATATCGTAAATGGATATATATTGTCGGTGAGTAACAGATCTAACACAGAAAGAGGCAGAAATAAGTTCGATCACAAGGTCTAACTCAAGGGATATTGATTTGCAAAAGTATCACAATAGAATATACGGTAACACCCAAATCAGTTGCCCAGTTGGCGTTACTTGGCTTATATCTTTCTAAATACTGTGATCAAATAGAACAACCTTTGGTGGCATGATTAAGCACTGGTAGACCTGTACCTTTGGACTTAAATAAATACCTTTATATTTAAAATAATATGTTGAGTTCAAAAAAATGAAAACAACTTAGGCTTGTTTCTTTGATCGATCATTGCCTTTTAAAGGGCTACATACTTATTAGCTTTGTACCTTTTAAAAAGCGGTTGCATACGTTTCACCAAACACCTGCTTTTTTGTGAAAAAAATAACCCGCGAGCACGGTTCGTGTGCTGCGGGTTACACATAAGCTATTGCTGGTTGAGACTATTTAGCCGCGTTGCGTGCTTCAGTAAGCCAACCGTTCCATTTATCTTGGTTTTTGGCAATCCACTCATCCACGTGGCCTTGAATGTCCTGCGTACTCTTTTCGCCTTCGTTCATCCGAGTGTTCTGCTCGTTGATATCGCCAAGCGGCAGAGTGAAGACCTCAAAAAATTTCCTTGCTGCGGGATTCTGCTTGGTGAATTTTTTGTTGGCGACTATCTGGATGTCAGAAACGACAAAACCAAGTTTTACCGGGTCAGAAACCGCACCTTCAATTCCACTTACTGTCATCCGTTCAACACCAGAACGTTGAGCTTCGGATGGCTTAATTTCAGGCACGTTTATCCAGACAACGTCCTTGCCTGGCTTCAGTTTGAAAATGGTCCAGTTTGGTGCCCAAGTATAGAAGAATATTGGTCCACCATTATTATAACCCGCCATCGCTGATGCCATTCCTGCTGCATATGAAGCGGTCACCGGATTGATAGCATCTTTGAGACCGTATACATCCATATGGTGGCTGATGACTTTTTCACATCCCCAGCCTGGAGGGCAAGCGGTCAAATCGGCTTTGCCATCACCATTGGTATCAAATGCTTTTTTCACCTCAGGACGTTTAAAATCCTCCAGAGAGGTAATATTATATTTATCGGCCTCTTTCTTAGACACCAAATAGCCCTGCAGACCACCGGCCTTAACAACATAACCAACTTTCTCACCTTTGTCGTAAAACCCTTTCGGCATCTGGCCGTCATGATTTGGAAACCAGCCATTGGTCCAGTAATCTACATCACCGAGAGTCAGGGTTTTGTAAAAGATCGGATTCGACAGATCTTTAGGTTTTTCCACATCATACCCAAGAGTTTCAAGACCTCGTCGCACCAGAGCTTCCTGAAAAAAGCCAGTGTCCCACGTGGCCCGTGCAGGTTTGACTGTTATGCCTTCTCCTGGCTGGTGATTATCGGCAAGAGCTGCTGACCCGGTCATTGTCATTGCAGCTAAAGCTACACCCATTATTACTTGCTTAATTCTCATTTTCGTTCCTTATTTTTTTGTTGCCATAGATTGGGTCATTCTCTTTAAATGATTGCCAATAATAGACCTGTGCCTTTGAACTTAATTAAGCACATTCATTTTTCTTATGGGTTATATTTTAAATAATGTGTTGAATTTGAAAAATATGATTAGAACTTATGCTTGTTTCTTTGAAAAAACATCATTCCCTCTTAAAGGGCTACATCATTATCAGCGTTGTACTCTTGCTTGAAAGCGGTTCCATACGTTTTACTAAACACTTGGGTTTTTGTGATAAAAAATAACCCGGTAACACTGTATGTGTGCTCCGGGTTACAAATAAAGCTATTGCAGGTTGAGACTACTTCGCAGCGTTGCGTGCTTCAGTAAGCCAACCGTTCCATGTATCTTGGTTTTTGGCAATCCACTCATCTACGTGGCCTTGAATGTCCTGCGCACTCTTTTCACCATCGTTCATCCGAGTGTTCTGTTCGTTGACGTCGGCAAGCTGCAGGGTAAAGACCTCAAAAAATTTCCTTGCTGCAGGATTCTGCTTGGTGAATTTTTTGTTGGCGACTATTTGGATGTCAGAAGCAACAAAACCAAGTTTTACCGGGTCAGAAACCGCGCCTTCAAGCCCACTTATCGTCATCCGTTCAACGGCAACACTTTGGGCTTTTGTTGGATTAATTTCAGGCACGTTTATCCAGACAACGTCCTTGCCTGGCTTCAGTTTGAAAATGGTCCAGTTTGGTGCCCAAGTATAGAAAAATATTGGTCCACCATTTTTATAACCCGCCATCGCTGATGCCATTCCTGCTGCATATGAAGCTTGCACCGGATTGATAGCATCTTTGAGACCATATACATCCATATGGTGGGTGATTATTTTTTCACATCCCCAACCTGGAGGACAGGCAGTCAGATCGGCTTTACCATCACCATTGGTATCAAATGCTTTCTTCACCTCTGGGCGTTTAAAATCTTCAAGGGAGGTAATATTATATTTGTCTGCGTCTTTTTTAGACACTAAATAACCCCCTAGACCACCGGCTTTCATTACATAACCAATCTTTTCAGCCTTTTCATCGAAATTGTTCGGTAGTTGATCGTTATGCATTGGAAACCAACCATTGGTCCAATAATCAATATCACCGAGAGTCACTGTTTTGTAAAAGATTGGATTCACCAGCGTTTTGGGTTTTTCCACATCATAGCCAAGAGTCTCAAGACCTCGTGCCACAAGTGCTTCCTGAAAAAATCCGGTATCCCACGTGGCTCGCGCAGGTTTAACGGTAACGCCTTCTCCTGGCTGGTGATTATCGGCAAGAACTGCCCCTGTCATTGTCATTGCAGCTAAAGCTGCACCAATTACTACTTTTTTAAGTATCATTTTCCGTCCTTATTTTTTTTTGGTTGCCATTGATTGGGTTATTCTATCTAGAATGATTGCTAATAAAACAATCGCTAGACCGCCAACGGTGGCTAGACCAATATCGAGTGTATTCAAGCCGAGAACGACAGGTGCCCCGAGGCCACCTGCGCCAATCATAGCGGCAATCACCACCATGGAAAGCGACATCATGATGGTCTGATTAAGGCCCGCCATGATGGTCGGCAGAGCGAGTGGTATCTGAACTTTAAGCAAAACCTGCGAACTTGTTGCCCCAAAGGCGAGCGCAGCCTCGACCAACTCTGGATGCACCTGCCTGATACCAAGACTCGTCAATCTGACGAGCGGTGGCAAGGCAAAAATTATGGTTGCCAGAACACCGGCTGTATTGCCAATGGAAAAAAGCATCACTATGGGTACCAGATAAACAAAGGCTGGCGTTGTCTGCATCGCGTCCAAAACTGGCCGTAGAATGTTATTCACACGATCACTGCGACCCGCCCATATGCCAAATGGCACCCCAACAACGGTGCAGAACACAACTGATGAAAAGACCATGGCAAGGGTTATCATGGTTTCTGGCCAAAACCCAAGTAGACCGATGAGAACTAATGATGCGACCGTAAACCCCGCAAGTTTAAAACCTGAAACCCGCCAAGCAATAATGGCAAACACCACAACAACAAGGAGAGGCGGAGTTGCCAATAGACCGTCCGATACGCCGGACAGAATAAAATCTACTGGCCACTTGATCATTTGGAAAAACCATCGATATCCTTCAACCAACCAGTCAACAAAACTGGTGATCCAAACATCCAAGGGAATCACTCTTTCATCAAAACTGAACATTATATAAAACTCCTGAAGAAAGTATTCTAGGGTGCTGACTGCTCAAAATAGGTCCCCTTCTCTGCACGATTCAAGGTGCGAAGGAAGAGGTTTTTAGAAACAACGCCGCGATATCTACGTTCTGAATTTACTACCGGAATAGGCCAAGCATGTGATGCTACCAGTGGCAAGATATCCTGGAGACTATCGGTTTCCTGAACTGATTCTGCATCGCCCAGAAAAGCATGTTCAAGTTTGCTAGTACCATTACCTTTATCAATAACGTCGCGCAGTGAATCTGAAGAGACAACACCCAAAAACCGATGTTCTGAGTCAAGAACATAGGCAAATTCTCGATCTTTCATGCTCAACATTTCCAAGGTGGCTCGCGGGCTGCCTGCTTTAGTATGCCAGACGACAGTTGGCTGGCTATCGCGAACAATGTCCCCGGCGGAGATAACACCGGTTGGATCCACGCCCCGGAAAAATGCCCGGACATAATCGTCAGCAGGGTTCTGCAGAATCTCTTCTGGCGTCCCCACTTGAATGACTCGCCCGCCCTGCATAATGGCAATTCGGTCACCGATCCGTAATGCTTCGTCTAGATCATGGGAGATAAAAATGATAGTGCGCTCATGCCGATCTTGGAGTTTCAGCAGTTCATCCTGCATCTCTGTTTTGATAAGAGGATCAAGCGCCGAAAAGGCTTCATCCATGAGCAGGATTTCCGGATCTACAGCGAGGCCACGCGCCAATCCGACCCGCTGCTGCATACCACCACTTAATTCATTTGGATATGCATTCTCCAAGCCTTCAAGTCCGACTTGTTTCAAAGCATCTAGGGCTCGCTCCTCACGCTCTTTCTTATCCATACCATCAAGTTCGAGGCCAAATGCAGCATTCTCCAACACTGTCTGATGAGGCATAAGAGCGAAGGACTGAAAAACCATGCTGGTTTTACTTCTGCGAAACCTTACCAGCTCATCCTTGCTCATTTTGAGAATATCTTCACCATCAACTAACACCTCTCCAGATGTTGGTTCAATAAGCCTGTTCAGCATTCGTACGAGCGTTGATTTTCCTGAACCGGACAGACCCATAACGACAAAAATTTCACCTTTATTCACTTCAAAGCTTGCACCCTGCACAGCAACAGTAAGTCCTGTCTGTTCGTAAATTTCTTCTTTGCTTTTCCCTTGTTCCAGTAACTTTACCCCTTTGCGAGGCTCGGAACCAAAAACCTTATAGAGGTTTTTTATAACTATTTTTTCCATATCATTTTCTTCCATTACGCTCATTTACGTCGCTCTGCTTTATTGCACAAACTCTACATAAAAAGCACATGAATAGATCCTGCGAGGTTAAATATTTACGGTACATTTGCTAAATATTTTTGTATACAATAATCCCTAACCGACCTATTTGTCAATGTACACTTTCCCTTGAAAAATTGTAACAACTTGAAAATAAAGAATTTAATCCGGTAATACAAGGCTATTATTTGGTTGATATAAGGCTATTCCTTGGTTAATATAAGGATATTTATTGGTTAATCTGAGGATATTTATTGGTTAATATAAGGGTGTAATTTGGTTAATATAAGGGTCTTACTTGGTTAACTTAGCTGCTTACATATTATGTTAATTCCTGCATATTATTATAGTTCATATTCTTTATAATGCCTCTTATTGAGAGGGAATAATTATTGAAAAGTGATGTGGTTTTTCTAACAACAAAGTATTGGAAAGTAGAGAACTGAGGAAGCAAGATGAAGACAGAGTATGCGAACAAAAACTTATCATAAATTAACCGATAGCTTGTGTTAGTTACCCAATCAAAGTGTACTGCGGATCATGGATCCGCAACCGAGTTATCCAGAGTCTAAACAAGATAGCAGCTTGGCAGCGTATTCATCCGCTAAGGTAAATCGTTTTCTAAGGTGATTATATTGGCCCATTAAGCGCAATTTCATCCACAATGTGATTATGATGAGTACTGCTTTAATTGAGCTTTTTTGTTCTTTGAAGAGAGCTCAACAGCCACATCATTAAGCCGCCGGCAAATAACCCATCTCGTTAGGCAGTGCACTTTGTGCGATAACCATGCCGTCCACCCAAGGGCCGGAACATTGCACTCAAGCACCGATCATGACCTGATCATTTGGCGATATATCCAGCAGTAATGTTTGAATTAATGCGGCTAATCCTACACTGCAGCCAATAAATAAAATCCGCCTATACAATAACCAAATATTATCGTAGGCACGGACATAAGCGAGGGGAAATATAATGGAACTCACTATTGCGATTCCGGTGATGTTTAAGGCAGCAATATCGGCCGCAAGTACTATAGCGGCACCACAATAAACTCCGAGAGGTAGACCACTTAAAAAACGAAATACAATTGGCTGTTCAAGTGATGTTGCCATGGCACTTAAGCCATTAGAGATAAACATTAATATCAGAAAACAGCTAAAAATGGCGTTTTTTATGGTAGCCGTGATCAGCATTAAAATGGGCATACCCAACGGCCCTATCCCGTAAACACTGATAGCACAACCGCTCTGTGATGATGAGGAGGAGGAAAATGTTTCGTTGATTTATGGCAGCATTGGCATCATCGAAGACGCCGATAATCCCAAAAGAAAGGTGCTTAACGCTAATGCCAGCAAAATGGCGCTAGGCCCCTGTGTCAGGATTGTTGGGGACGTCCATCTCATCACCCATTCTTCTAATCAATAACACAGTCTTTTTCAGCATTGATTGCGATAGCCTTGCGAGGCTTTCAAACACTAAACTTAAATGACATTTATCAATAGATTGAGTCTAGCTAAAGAAATGTGTGGTATGGCTAATTAAAACTAGGACGCTCTCTTTCCACTTAACATCCCTTACTTTTTATTTTAAAACTTTAGTTTCAAACTTAATTGCCATTCTTCACCAAAGTCTTTCTGAATACGTGAATTGATATAAAGGGTAATCGCCATAGCTATCAATGCGCCAAGACTTGCCAACGCCATATCTTTATGTGCATCCCAAATATCGCCCTGCGTCCCCAAATACGCCATCCCTAGGTCTCCACCAAATGTCTCTGCGGCGCCCCACTCAACCAGTTCATATAGCATCGAGGTTGCCATAATGAGATTTAAAGGAGCAAGATAGCTCCAAAATCCTTTCATACCAGCAATTCGGCAATACAACTCTCTGATAGGGGATGCCAATAAAAGGCCGTATAAAAGATGAATCAATCTATCAAAATTATTCCTGGTCCATCCCATATATTCATTAAGGCTAAAATTAAAATACGACGTTAAAAATGCATCATAAGGAACATTAGAATAAGTATAATATGAACCTATTTCATGTAGGCTCATAAATACAAATATAAAACCATAAGAGACTCTCGATAATGGACATTTCTTATAGGATATAGCAATAAGGATGACAGATACGACGACCAGTACATTCTCAAGCGCCCAATCGGCTCGATCATAAGGCGATATAGAAAGTACTAAGCATTCAATAGCAAAGATGATTGAAAGGATTAAAAAATATTTTTTATGTTTCATATTATGTTTAGTCATTGTGAATTAAAGTCTTTTTATAGGGCTGCTAAAGGTCAGCTGTAGACTCCTTCCGACCCAATACCATCTTAAATCTGGGGTTCAATACCGAGTCTTAACACCACAAGCAGGAGGACAAGAAACACCTAAGGTTAATATCAGATTAGCTGGTTTTTTATGCTATCACGATATATTGACAAGACTAATGTTTACTTGCATCAATGGATTGCTCAATCCATTTATACGCAAATAATGAAAATATTATGCTTTTTCATTTAACAATAACTCCTTTGAACGGTATTCGCCGTGTATATTTCACAATCTCAAGCAAAATTGATGGTTTAACGCTAAGAATTAAACCTTAGGCATGCTAACACGTTAAAAATATTCGAATAAAAAAGTAAAGCATTAATGTTTGTGGTTACTTTCATGCCGATTGAACCTTTGATCGAGACGCACAGTGTCACCAAACAGCTAAACAACAAACCGTCGCTGCCCATCTCCATTTCGACAGAATACAAATAGGCCCAAGTTATTAAACTTGGGCCTATTTACAGGTTATTTTAAACGGGTGATTACCTTATGTAGAACCCTGATTACTTAGCTAGATTGCGCAATACATAATGCAAAATACCGCCATGTTGGTAGTAATTGAACTCATTGGGGGTATCAATACGGATTTTCGCTTCAAACGAATCTTGCTTACCCGCTTTGTCGGTCGCAGTTACCTTGACTGTTTTCTGACCAGCACTCACGGCAGGAATACTGAATTGCTCTTCACCAGTGAGGTTCAGCGACTCTGCACTGTCATCTGGCATAAACTGCAAAGGTAAAATACCCATTCCAACCAGGTTCGAGCGATGAATACGTTCATAACTTTGGGCAATGACCGCTTTAACGCCCAACAGTGCGGGCCCTTTGGCTGCCCAGTCTCGTGAGCTACCCGTGCCGTATTCCTTACCGGCAAGCACGATACAAGGAGTGCCCTGTTGTTGATAGTGCATGGCAGCATCAAAAACTGTCATCGACTCACCATTAGGCATCAAGCGTGTCCAGCAGCCCTCAGTACCCGGAGCCAGCAGATTTTTCAGTCTGACATTGGCAAAGGTTCCGCGCATCATCACTTCATGGTTTCCGCGGCGCGAACCGTAAGAGTTAAAGTCATTAATGGCCACACCAGCCTGTTGTAAATAGTCTCCAGCAGGACTGTTTGGGGCAATAGATCCCGCAGGTGAAATATGATCGGTCGTGACCGAGTCACCCAATTTGAGTAAACAACGGGCATTGTCGATAGCCATTATTGCTGGTATCTCAGCGCTGATCCCGTCAAAGAATGGCGGTTGTTTAACATAGGTGGAATCCGGCCAATTATATTTCTGACTCTGCACTACCTCGAGTCCTTGCCAGTCGGCATCGCCACTGTAAATATCGGCATAACGGGACACAAACATATCGCTTTGCACCGCGCTGGCCATGACCTGTTGGATTTCCTGATTGTCCGGCCAGATATCTTTTAAATAGACGGCCTTACCATCAACATCATCGCCAAGTGATTCACTGACCATATCGGCCTTCATATTACCGGCCAGTGCATACGCCACCACAAGGGGCGGCGATGCCAGATAATTAGCTTGTACTTCAGGATGAATACGGCCATCAAAGTTACGATTTCCCGATAACACCGAACACACCTTCAACCGGCCCTGCTGTATCGCTGCGCTGACGGGCTGAGGTAAGGGTCCGGAATTGCCAATACAGGTGGTACAACCGTAGCCAACTAACTGAAACCCTAAGGCATCCAAATCGACATTGAGACCCGATTTAATTAAATAGTCTGTCACCACCTGCGAGCCAGGTGCAAAACTGGTTTTCACCCAAGGCTTAACCTGTAAACCTTTTTGGCGGGCATTTCTGGCCAATAATCCGGCGGCGATTAACACTGATGGATTGGAGGTATTAGTACAACTGGTAATCGCGGCAATCACCACCGCCCCAGCTTCGAGGACAAAGTCCTTATCTCGATACTGGCAGGCAACGCCTGTGTTGCCATCAGCGACCGGCGCAGAGGGACCACCTTCGCTTGACAGTTCATCTTTACCTACAGTTTCGATTTGATTAACAGGGATCTGGCTGTCCAGCCACTGACGGAAACTGACACCCGCTTTATCAAGTGCAATCCTATCCTGCGGCCTTCTTGGACCGGCGATAGAGGGCACAATACTGCCCAAATCTAATTGTAAACTGTCGTGATAACAGGCTTTGTTCTCAGATGCGCTGCCCCACATGTCCATCTCTTTAAGATAAGCCTTTATGAGCTCGATCCGCTCAGGATCACGACCAGTAAGGGCTAAGTAATCTACAGTTTGCTGATCGATCGGGAAAATACCACAGGTGGCACCGTATTCAGGGGCCATATTGGCAATGGTCGCCCGATCGGCTAAGGTCAATTGATCGACACCGGCACCAAAAAATTCAACAAATTTTCCTACTACCCCAAACTCACGTAATTGCTCAGTGACCGTTAAGACCAGATCGGTGGCCGTAACCCCTGCAGGTAACTTGCCGATAAATTCAAAGCCGACAATCTCAGGTAGCAGCATGGTAACGGGTTGACCTAACATGGCGGCCTCAGCCTCAATCCCCCCCACGCCCCAACCCAGTACGCCCAAGCCGTTGATCATGGTGGTATGAGAATCTGTACCTACCAAAGTGTCGGGGTACAATAAGTTATCTTCATCTTCTTTGACAAAGACCACCCGAGCCAAATATTCTAGATTGATCTGATGCACGATACCGCGCCCTGGCGGCACCACTTTAAAGTTGTCAAAGGCCTGCTGACCCCAACGCAGAAACTGGTATCGTTCACGGTTACGCTCGATTTCGATGGCGGTATTTTTTTGCATCGCACCGGTTTCGGCAAATACATCGACCATAACGGAATGGTCAATAACCAGCTCAACCGGATTGAGTGGATTAATAGCATCAGCATTACCCCCTAATGTTTCGATAGCATCACGCATCGCGGCCAAATCGACTACCGAAGGTACACCGGTAAAATCCTGTAAAATGACCCTAGAGGGCACAAAAGCGATTTCAGTTTCTGACCAGTTATCCAGATCCCAGCGTGCCAAGGTGTCAATATCCTCTGGCTGGACAAATTCCGAATTCTCGTAACGCAGAAGATTTTCTAACAATATTTTTGCCGCAAAGGGTAAGCGGGATAAGTCATAGTGTTCGGCTAATCGGTCAAAGCTATAATAGCGGAAATTTTTTCCATTACTTTCAAGCTGTTTCAATAATTGCATCGAATTTTTCATCACTGATCTCCCAGTAAACGTTTAGTGGCACTTCATGCTAAGCTTAATTAACACCCTAACATATCCACATCAAAATCGACGCGGAAAATCCTATGAGCAAGATGCGTATAGAACATGACAGTATGGGTAATATCCAGGTACCAGAGGATGTTTATTATCAGGCGCAAACTCAACGCGCGCGGGATAACTTCCAGTTTTCTGAACGGCGTTTTCCGGTAGCGGCGTTACTCGCCTTACTCGATATAAAATTAGCAGCAGCACAAGCCAATAGCCAGCTCGGCTTGCTTGATAGCACCATGGCAACAGCCATTCAGCAAGCCATTACTGCCAGTAAAAAGCTTGATTTTTCGCAGCATTTCCCGATTGACCTATTCCAAACGGGCTCCGGCACCAGTTCTAATATGAATGTTAATGAAGTGATTGCCAGCCTCGCCAGCGACATTTTGCAGGCAAAAGTTCACCCCAATGATCATGTCAATATGGGTCAAAGCAGCAATGATGTCATACCTGCCTGTATTCACATCAGCACGGTTCGGCGTTTAAAGGGGCAACTGCATCCGGCCATTATGGCTCTGAGTGATAGATTGCAGCATTTGGCTGTGCAGCATTCAAATCTGGTCAAAACGGGTCGCACCCATTTAATGGACGCCATGCCCATCACCCTAGGTCAGGAGCTGCAATGTTGGCAACAACAACTCAACAGTGCTCAAGATAGGATCCAGCAGGTGGAACTGACCTTGAATTATTTACCTTTGGGCGGCACAGCCGTCGGCACGGGGGTTAATTGTGATCCACGTTTTGCCGAACTGGCTTGTTACTACCTGCAAATGCAAGATCCGCATCCCTGGCAAGCGGCGGCAAACCCGGCCTTGTATATGAGTAGTCAAGATCACACTCTAGCCATGGCTTCGGCGCTTAAAGGATTAGCGGTCACCTTAATGAAAATCGCCAATGATTTGCGCTGGATGAATTCCGGCCCTATCGCCGGATTACACGAAATTAGCTTAACGGCGCTGCAACCTGGCTCATCGATAATGCCAGGCAAGGTCAACCCTGTGATCCCCGAAGCCATAGCCATGATTGCCGCTGAAGTGATGGGTAATGAAGCTACCATAACCATCGCGGCTCAATCGGGTAATTTTCAGTTAAATGTCATGCTGCCACTGATTGCCGATAAGTTGCTATCCAGCATCGATTTATTGACCCATGCCTGCCAAGCCATGACAGACAAAGTGTTTGCCGAGTTTCAACCTAATGTCGATAATTTAACCCAAGCATTGCAGAAAAACCCCATTCTTGCCACCGCACTCAATTCAGTACTGGGCTACGATATGGCCGCTAACATTGCCAAGCGTGCTGATGCAGAGCATAAATCTGTTTTAGAAATTGCACTTGAAGAAACCGAACTGGGCGAAAGTGAACTAAAAGCCATACTCGATCCCTTGCATCTGGCAAAACCCCATCAATAACAGGTATGAATAAGTAATAACGATTGGTAACAATAGCGAAGGAAGTAAACACCTAGGGGAAACCTGCTGTGAGGAGCCTCATGCAAGGTATTGAGGGCGCGAGAGGTTAAATAACTCCGGCTACCCGTTTATGACAGTTTATTCTTTGTGCCTAGATTCTTTTTCAGATTTTCTCCAGGCATCCTCGAGGGCTTTATATGAATCTAAGAACCCTTTTTTCATCTGGTCCCACGAATTGGCAGAACTGGTTTTCATGCTGCCATACCATTGGGCAACTTGATTGCGTTGCTTGCGAACAGTCTTAAGGTTCTCACGAGCTTCATTGCGCGCGGCCTCGCTCATGTTGTCCCAGTTTTGATCAATCGCCGCCTCCAGCGTATCGATTCGTTTATCCAGTTTATTCAGGCCCTCTTTTGCTTTTATAACCGCCTCATCTCTTTTATCAGCAGTATATGAGTCGATGGCGGCAAGTAAATCCTGCGTTTCTTTTTTAACCTCTTCTAATGAAGTATTGGCGTTTTCTGTTTGGGCATAGCCCAATGGAGTCACACCCAATATGCCAACCAATATCAATGCAAAGACGTGTGATTTCATTTGTAACCTCCTTTTAATGATTAGCAACCATAGTGAAGGATGTTTACTTGAATCTTGAAGTCGCAGACTTAAATGCATGACCAAGAGAATCCCACGCACTATCAATACCTACTTTAAGGTCCTCCCAAGCATCGTCACTCGCGTTCTTAAGCTCGGTAAGCTTATTGGTGGCAGTTACCTGCATAGCTTGCAGTTCTTCAATTTTTTTATAGTATTCAAGTTGTTTATCAGCTGCTGCACCGTCGGCTTTTGCTCTGAGTTTGTTGATCTCCGCACTCCACTCGTCTAATTGCGCCTGTAATTTCTTTTCGTATACTTGTTTCATACTCATCATTATGTTCCTGTTAATAAATGGATTAATAACCGTTTTACACTACTGTTTTACACTACTAATGTGTCGAATTTTTCGCTTTCACCGCCTTTACTTTTACAGGCATGAAAGTTAAATGATATGACGTCTAAAAAAAGCATATTAGTTTTTAATGGGATCGTCAAACAATCACCTGCCCATATTTATCAAGCTCTACTATGCTTTTATTGGCTTTCACTGCCTCATGATAATGCCAACAAGCGATCAAATAATACAAAGGTTTAAATGACTTTAATGTTAGCGGCCTTGCTTGAGTCCTTGAGTCCTTGAGTCCTTGAGTCAACAAAAGTATTTCATACTGAAGATGGTTGACCTCAACGATCTATGCCATTTTCATCAAGAATAGAATGGATCATTTTTCGAACCTGCGCCCTTATGGCATCATGCTGGGTTCGTTCATGCCAAATTTGAAACACATTCACAGTCGCTAGTTGTACTGGACTACTAAAGCGCTGTAAGTTAGCAAATTGATCCATGGCCTGATCGGCAACTGAATCGAGACAAGTCAATATAAAATCTGATTGACTCACTATCTGTGCAGGGATCATAAAGCTTGATATACCAGAGATAACATTTCTCTGTTTTCCCATCAGTGACAAGGCTTTATCAACAACACCATTGAGATCTCCCGTGAGTGTGGTCACGATATGTTTGCATTCTAAATAGGTCTCTAGATTGAATTTGTTACCTATCGTTGGATGGTCTTTTCTGGCTAACACATTCAATCGTTCTTCTTTTAACTTTTGCTGATAAAAAGTACTGGGGAGATCTGAGTAAAATCCAGCAATCGCGATATCACATTGGCCATTTTCTAGCATTTTTCTGGGCAATTTCCCCTGGGTATTATGAGTCACAATCTGCACAAAAGGCATGGTTTTTTGAATTTCAGATAGCAATTTAGGTAGCAGGATGCTTTCCATATAATCGGTTGTATAAATATGGACCACATCTTTCACTTTATCTAAAGGAACGTCTAATTCAGATTGATAAAAGTGTTCTAGCTCACTCACCAAGCGAGATATTTGTGGCGCAATTGCATGTGCCTTAGGTGTTGGAACCAGGCCTTTTATTCCCCTAACGAATAAGGGATCGTCAAACTCCTTTCTTAACTTATTGAGCCTATGGCTCAGTGCGGGTTGGCTTATCGCCAATCTTTCTGCGGCTATCGAGGCGAGCCCTTCTTGATACAAAATCTGAAACAGATAGAGAAGATTAATATCACGATTTCTAATATTCATATTTTGGAAGTCAGTTATAAATTATATTCAATTTTTAATTATATAGATTAGCTCTATAATGTACATGAGTTAAATAACCGCTTAGCTGAAGACAAAATCGAATACGCTTGAGCACAAAGACTCACTCTCAGCGCTATATTTTATTTGACGCTTGAGCAAGTAACAAAAGGCTGTGATTCACTGACTATTTGAGTTTGCGATGATGCAGTTAATACTATGATAATACTTATCTTTGAAGCCAATAGACGCTTTAGCTATAAAATAATTGCCATCGTCGACATCGACAAACATTGGGCAAACTCAAGATAACTATCACTCATGCTCAACAGTAAATCGTTATCGCTTTAGCAACAGCTCCTGACGGTCACACAATGGTTCTGATCTAAAGAGACAAATCTGAAAATAACGCTAAAAGGTTTTAAAAAATGATAAATAATTTATCCAAGGTTTTGCCAATGCAAAAAATGTTTACGGGCCTACTACTGACACTCGTAGTTTCAGGTTGTGGTTTATTAGACAACACCAATACCGACCAAAACGTCGAAAAGGCAGCCCCTCTTGCTCAGCTAGAAACTGTTCTTGAACTGCCTTTTCGCCCTGGTAATGTGAGTGCCACAAAATCCGGTAGAGTCTTTGCCACAGTCCACCCGTTTGCTGGTGAACAAGGTGTACAACTACTGGAGGTGACGGGGCCAAACAGCTATCAACCTTGGCCATCAAGCAAGGTGCAGTCCCCAAAAGGCCAATACAGTGAAAATACCATTGATACACCACTGGGTATCACTAAAGATAAGCAAGGCGGTTTGTGGATTGTAGACATGGGACTGCATATCGGTAAAACCCGAATTTGGGGTTTTGATATCGACAGTGGTGAATTAATCAGCAAAATTGTTTTGCCAACGGATATAGCACCTGCTAACAGCTTTGTTCAGGATTTAGTGGTAGACCGTGAAAGAGGTTGGGTTTATTTAGCCGATTTGGCCAATCCCGGCATACTCGCGGTGGAATTGGCAACCAATAAGGTCCGACGTTTTGGCAACCACCCATCATTAAAGCCCGAAGTTAATGCTAAAATGGTGATTAATGGTCAAGCCGTCATGTTTGGCGGTAAGCCAGCCAACACAGGCATCAACCCAATCACCTTATCTGCTGACGGAGAAACATTGTTTTTCGGGGCGATGAATGGGAGAACTTGGTATAGCGTAGCGGCTAAATTGTTCCGTGATGGTGTAGCGGATGACGTTATTGCCCATCATATTACACGCGTAGGTGAGAAACCGATTTCAGACGGTGCCACAACGGATAGCTTTGGCAATCATTTCATTACTAACTTAAATGAAAATGGCATCGATAAGTTGAGTGCTAACGGAGTGCTTACCCCACTTATCAGAGATGCTCGCCTAAATTGGCCAGACAATGTATCGGCTGATGATAACGGCTGGCTTTACATTTCAGTTAACCAACTGCACAAATCTCCGCGCTTTAATGACGGAGCGGATATAGGCAAAGCGCCCTATTATATTTATCGTACATGGGCGAATACTCAATAAAGTCTGTCGTTATTGACACTTAACATTAATCATTTTAAATGATTGATTAACAGTATCGAACTCGTACTATTTTCAGAATATTTACGAGGAATTTAAAAACCGGCAAATGATGTAAAGAAGTAATCAAAATGACCAGTAATTTATTCCAATCATTCCAATTGAATGATGCAATAACACTACAAAACAGAATTCTTATGGCACCACTCACTCGTTGTATGGCAGACGATAATTTGGTGCCAACCAAAGCGATGGCTGACTATTATGCCCGTCGTGCCGATACCGGTTTAATTATTTCAGAAGCGGTCGTCATTCGACCGGACGCTCAGGGAAACCCTAATGTACCGGGTCTGTTTACCCCAGAGCAAATTGAAGGATGGCGACAAGTTACCGATGCAGTCCATGCCAATGGAGGGAAAATGTTCGCTCAGCTATGGCATACCGGTAGACTTGCACATTCTTATTTTTATGGTGGCGGTGATATTTTAGCCCCATCAGCACTAGCGATTGAAGGCACAGTGCCTCGTCAGCGTGAATTAGTGTATGAAACACCTAAAGCCGTCACAATAGAAGATATTGAACAACTGATTAAAGATTATAGTCAGGCAGCTGCAAATGCTATTGACGCCGGTTTTGATGGTGTTGAAATTCATGGTGCAAATGGTTATCTCGTTGATCAGTTTCTTCACCATAGTAGCAATATTCGCCAAGATAAATTTGGTGGTTCGCCTGAAAATATGACCCGCTTTCCATTAGCGGTTGTTGATGCCATTTCAGAGCGTATTGGTGAACATCACACCGCACTTCGCCTATCACCCGGCGCTTATCATTATATGGAAGAGGACTCTCGTGACCGCCTCGTTTTCGACTACCTGCTTGCTGAGCTTGAACAACGCAACTTAGCTTACCTACATGTTGGGATTTTTGATGACAGCATGATCTTTACATCATTGGATGGCAGAGTATCAGCATATATGCGTGCTCATTACAGCAAGACGCTTGTGGGTGTGGGTAGCTATACGCCACGAACCGGGAGCCTGGCTATTAGCGAAGAAAAATTTGATTTACTTGCCATAGGTCGTCCGCTTATTGCCAATCCTGATTACGTTACCAAAGTAAAAATGGGCGAAGCGTTAATTGAATTTTCAGACGACATGCTTTCGCAATTGATTTAACCTTACTTATGAGCTGAATATCAGGTATTCCCTATATATTTCAGCTAATAAGCCTCAATAACAAGTCTATTTTAGTGAAAAATTCACTCACGGGCCTCCCAATGAGTGTCTATTTCGACAGTGTATAAACGTCTATTTAGGTAAATAAATATGAGCAATAAATTGACAATCGTAGCAAGAATTGAAGCTAACAACGACAAAGTCGAACGGGTTAAAGCTGAGCTATTAAAGCTAATTGAACCCACGTTAAAAGAAACGGGCTGTATTCAATATCACTTACACCAAGACAACGAAAAACCTAGCGTATTTGTATTCTATGAAATATGGGAAAGTCGAGCGCTTTGGCAGCAACACCTGAGCAGTGTTCACATTCTTGAGCATAGAAGTGCCGTCGATGGTGCTATTTCATCTTTTACCCTAAATGAAATGACTCATCTATAGCATCTTACATGCAGCTAACCTATTCAAAATAAAGACTTTAGTGGCACAATGTCGTTAGGAATAATATAAATATAACTAATATAAATAGCTCCCATATAAATAGGACAAATATAAATAGAAACCATGTGATTATTTTATTATATGCACAAGATTCATTAGCAATAAAAGCGCACGTTAATCGTTATTAACGTGCGCTTTTATGTGTGGCAGCGCTTAACCTAAGTTAATGATATATAACCAATACAATTCGATTACATTATCAAGTACAAGCGTAAATCAATATGATTTGAGACAGCAATATGGTTTTAGACATCAATAAGCCAGAACATGTTCTCTAACCTAATGGGTTTAGATAGTGCAGATCTTTGGCGGTATCCACTCTAGAATGCCCCAAGATAAACTAAACTGCACGGATGTTCTTTGTTCGGCGCCACGACTGTGATGTTGATAAAAATGAAAATGTAACACATAAAAAAGCCAGTCGGAGTGGCCGCTGGCTTGATAACATAGTCGATAAAATGTAGTGCTAATCACATAAATTAGCGCCTAAAACGTCTGGAACCAACGCTGAATTTGTTGAGGATCTTTGCTTTGGGTTAAAGATAGCATCAACAGAATACGGGCTTTTTGTGGATTAAGATTGCCTGCAGCGATAAAGCCATATTTGTCATCATCTATCTCGGCATCAAGAGTCGTAGCACCCGTTGGTACGCGGCTAGAGCGAACAACTAAAATCCCTTTTTTACTCGCCTGAGCTAACGTGTCGAATATAGAGTGGTACATGTTACCGTTACCCACACCAGCACTCACTATGCCATCAAATCCCGCTTCAACCATAACTTTGGCGGGTAAATCACTGGCATTAGCGTAGTTATAAACGATGCCTACCTTTGGTAGCTTGTCGAGTTTACTGATATCAAAAGGCGTTTGAGTCGTATGTTTACGCTCAGTGTTGCCCATGTATTCAACCTTACTGTTATGAAGGACGCCAAGTGGACCAAAATTAGGCGCAGCAAAGGTGTGCACTCCGGTAGTATTGGTCTTAGTCACATCGCGGGCGTTAAGTACGGTATCGTTCATTACGACTAAAACACCTCGGCCTTTAGATTCAGGGTTAGCAGCGATGGCAACCGCGTTATAAAGATTCATCGGACCATCGGCACTCATCGCGGTTGATGGACGCATTGCACCAACGAGTACGACAGGCTTATCGCTCTTAACAGTTAGATTCAAAAAATAGGCGGTTTCTTCTAAGGTGTCGGTACCGTGGGTAATGACGATGCCGTCGACGCTTTTATCGGCCAGTAAAATATTAATCCGCTTGGCTAAAGCTAGCCAAACTTTATCGTTCATGTCCTGTGAACCGATTTTAACCAGTTGCTCACCTTGGATATCGGCAAGTTGTTTCATCTCTGGCACAGCCGCAATTAAACTATTAACCCCCACCTCTCCAGACTGATAAGTAGACTCAGTGGCCGACTGGCCCACCCCAGCAATAGTCCCACCAGTGGCAATAATGTGTACCTGTGGAAGTGCCTGCGCCGCAGAGGAGATAAATAACCCCAAGGTGACTGAAAGCAAGAGCTTACGCATAGAAAATTTCATCTTTGTATCCTTTTATTCATTATAAACGCCCCACAGTTTGCACTATTATTTAAGTATCACTGTGACAGTTCTCACTAAAATAGAATAACAATATTGGAGCAAAAAATTTAATTTATTAATAATTAAATACAAATTAACTTATCTGTTCTTTACTAAAAATCACTAATAACATTCAATATTAACGCTAAGGTAACATAGTAGGATGATTAACCTTATAATACCAATTTAATTAATATTTTCTTTATTAAAAAAATCTAATAGACCGACATTAAATAACAACATCCGATTAACACCGTTGATTGGTTAATACTAAAATATATATAATGATGAATCTATTCTTTATTAAACAAACCTAATAGACCTGCATTAAATAACAACATATGAGTAACACCGCTGATTGATTAATACTAATAATATATATATCAATTAACCTATCATTTATTAAGAAAGCCTAATTGTCTTGTATTAAATAACAACATTTGAATAACACCGCGGATTGTTTAATACTAAAAAATATATTCTGATTAACCTATTATTTATTGAGTAAACCTGATAGGCCAGCATTAAAATGACAACGTTTGATAGATTAACACTAAAATATATATATATTGATTAATCTATCCTTTATTATGCAAACCTAATAGGCTTGCATTAAATATCAACATTTGAATAACACGATCTATTTATCAAACCTCAAATACATCTTGATTAACCTATTCTTTATTAAAAATATCTAATGGATCAAAATAAAATTAGTTGCTTACTAAAGTGTAACTTTATACGGTTATTTATTTAATAAAACTTTGGATAACTATTTCACAAGTTAATAAATAAAATAACAAAATATCATCTAATTTATATCAAGACGTAATAGCTCACACAAACTTATCTAGTTGAGATACTTATCTAACAACTAAAAAAAACCTTCCATTTCTGGCGTTTAAGTGATCTTCATCGATATTGAGCTACCTCTAAAAGAGTAATCTTCAATTCAATAGTTAAGGAGACGATTCTCCTTTATGTTTTCGAAGAGTAATTTTCATGTGTAACTTAAATTTATATACACATCCCCAACTCTAAGGTCGAAAATATATCTTACTATTAACTAGATTTAATAGGACCGAAATGAAAGATACTAATAACGTACGGATCGAAGAAGACTTATTGGGTAATAAAGAAGTTTCCAATGAATTCTATTACGGAATACACACATTACGTGCCATCGAAAACTTTAAACTAAGTAATCAAAAAATTTCCGATGTCCCTGAATTAGTTCGAGGCATGATGCTGACAAAAAAAGCGGCTGCCATGGCTAATAGCGAATTGGGTGTCGTTAACCCCGAAATCGCCGATAAGATTATTGAAGCCTGCGATCTGATCCTCACAACAGGGCGATTCGTCGATCAATTCCCAGTCGATGTTTATCAGGGTGGCGCTGGAACTTCGGTGAACATGAATACCAATGAGGTATTAGCCAACGTAGCATTAGAACTCATGGGGCTAGAAAAAGGCCGTTATGATGTCATCAATCCTAATGACCATGTTAATAAGTGCCAATCCACTAATGATGCTTATCCAACGGGTTTTAGAATTGCAGTGATCAACAGCACTGATACCCTATTAGACGCATTAACCGATCTCATCAGTGCTTTTGATACTAAAACCAAAGAATTTGAGACCGTCTTAAAAATGGGCCGCACTCAGTTACAAGACGCTGTGCCTATGACATTAGGCCAAGAGTTTCATGCCTTTGCTGTCACGCTGCGAGAAGAGATTAAATCCATCAAGCGTTGCCAAGAATTATTACTCGAAGTGAATTTAGGCGCAACGGCCATTGGTACGGGTCTTAATACCCCAGAAGGTTACTCCTCACTGGCCATTAAACGTCTGGCGGAAATAACTGGACGCAACTATGTGCCAGCGGAAGATTTGATTGAAGCGACATCGGATTGTGGCGCCTACGTCATGCTACACAGTGCTATTAAGCGTATGGCTATTAAAATGTCCAAAATCTGTAATGATTTGCGCTTGCTTTCGTCGGGTCCACGTACCGGTCTCAAAGAGATCAATTTACCTGAGTTGCAAGCGGGTTCATCTATCATGCCCGCCAAGGTCAACCCTGTGATCCCAGAGGTCGTTAATCAGGTCGCCTTTAAGGTTGTCGGTAACGATATCACTATTACTATGGCCGCTGAAGCGGGCCAATTACAACTTAACGTAATGGAACCTGTCATTGGTCAGGCGATGTTTGAGTCACTCAGTCTTATGGGGAATGCCTGTGTCACGCTGCGCGAGAAGTGTGTTGAAGGGATCACTGCCAACCCAGAAATCTGTATGAACCATGTGATGAACTCCATCGGCATCGTGACTTACCTTAACCCAATTATCGGCCACCATGAAGGTGACATTATCGGCAAAATTTGCGCCCAAACGGGTAAAAATGTTCGCGAAGTGGTGTTAGAGCGCGGTTTATTAACCGTTGAAGAACTCGATGAAATTCTCTCGGTTGAAAATCTGATGCATCCTAAGTTTCAGGCTAAACGAAATACGAGCAAAACCAAAGTGTAACTCAGTGGGGCTGGGGGATCCTCCTCAGCCCAAACTCGATTATTCAACAATAAGCCTGTGCATAACTGACACTTAGAGATACATTGGCAATTAACAACAAAACAGAGTTAACGCTATGATTATATTAGAAATAATTATTGTACTTGGGTCGATTTACCTAGGTGCAAGAATGGGTAGCATGGGGATCGGCTTTGCTGGCGGTCTCGGGGTACTGATACTGACAATGGGACTTGGACTGACACCGGGGACGATACCGATTGATGTGATCCTAATCATTATGTCGGTAATCACCGCCATTGCAGCCATGCAAGAATCGGGTGGGATGGACTATCTCGTCTCACTGGCAGAGAAGTTATTACGTAAACATCCAAAACAAATCACCTTTCTGGCACCTGTCGTCACTTACTTTATGACACTCTTTGCGGGAACGGGCCACACAGCATTTTCAACCTTACCTGTTATTGCCGAAGTGGCAAAAGAGCAAGGTATACGTCCATCTCGCCCTCTCTCTATTGCAGTTGTAGCATCTCAAGTCGCCATTACCGCCTCACCTATTTCGGCGGCAGTTGTGTTCTTCTCGGGCATCCTAGAACCCTTTGGAGTGGATTATTTAGTACTCCTAGCCATATGTATCCCTTCAACTTTTATCGCCTGTATGGTCGGGGCCGTCATAGCCAATGTAATGGGTAAACCACTCGCGGAAGATCCTGTCTACCAAGATCGTTTGGCCAAAGGATTAATCAAAAAACGCGGTAAAACCCAAATTAATATTAAAGACGGTGCTAAACGTTCAGTAGTGATTTTTTTGACAGCGATTGCGACCGTGATGATTTATGCCACTGCAATTTCGGAAAAAGTGGGATTAATTGTTGATCCTGTTTTGCCTCGCAACTCAGCCATCATGGTGATAATGCTAACTGCAGCTGCAGCTATTACGATTATTTGTAAATTAGACGCAAGCAAAATATCGAATGCTGCCACCTTTAAATCAGGTATGTCTGCCTGTGTCTGTGTGTTGGGCGTTGCGTGGTTAGGCGATACTTTTGTTTCTAATCATATTGATGAAATCAAAGGTTTTGCCGGTACTTTATTGCAAAATCAGCCTTGGTTATTGTCGGTAACCCTATTCTTCGCTTCTATGCTGCTCTATTCACAAGGGGCCACAACTAAAGCGCTGATGCCTGCAGCCTTAGCTATTGGAGTGAGTCCTTTGACTGCTATTGCCTCTTTCGCTGCGGTAAGTGCGTTGTTTGTATTACCTACCTATCCAACACTTTTGGCTGCTGTTGAGATGGATGACACTGGTTCGACTCGAATTGGTAAAGCTGTATTTAACCACCCATTCCTGATCCCAGGAGTGGTGACCATTGCTACCAGTGTCGCGTTAGCTTTCTTGTTTGGCGGCATGGTTTTATAGCTCAATTTAAAGCAAAATAATTGACGGGCTAATGCCAACAACTGGATTAACCCGCTTATTTTAATCTGTATCTATAGACTTTGTTTTGGCGTAATGCTTGCGCAATTACATCATGACAAACCTTTTAAGTGGTGAATTAATGTCAACAAAAACGCGTGTTCCAACCGCCATAAATGGCGGACCATTTGGGCAAGCTTGGTCGGCGAGAGCCGACGGTTTACAAAGTTTGACCGGTATTTTACTGGGCGCTTTCTTATTAGTGCATATGCATTTTGAGGCAAGCATTTTATTAGGCAAAGAAACCTTCTTTCGTGTCGTGCAGTTACTGGAAGGTAGCATGTTTAGTTCTACGGGGCATGGCTTCCAGATAGTGACACAAATCTTTTCGGTCTTTATTTTAGTGTTAGTTGTCGTTCACGCAGCACTGGCATTACGTCGTTTTCCGGTGCAAATAGGTCAATGGCGGGCACTGCGTGGCTTTATGTCCAATATAAAACATAAAGATACTCGAGCATGGTACTGGCAGATGATCACTGGGTTCGTGTTATTTTTCTTAGTATCCGCGCACCTTGGGACTATGATTTTGAATCCTGAAATTGGTCCACACCTCTCGGCCGAACGAGTCTATGATGGCCACGCTTGGCTCTTATATATCGTCTTCCTTCCGGTCGTATTAGTACATGGCATCATTGGGTTATACCGCGTGATATTAAAATGGGGAATAAGCAGTAACCGTCCCCTCATCCGCAAAATAGCTCAGATTTTGATCATCTATTTACTCTGTTTAGGCTCATTAAGTCTAATTACTTACATCTCTATTGGCAGTGAATTATTACATCCAGTACAGCCATTTATGCCTAAGTAATAGACATGCTAAGGGTGACGCTAAGTGTGATTGCATGGCAACAAACAGCCATAACAAATAACGATATGGGCGCACCCATTCCTTTTCGCAAGGCGAAACTAACACACAGATCATCCTCTAACGGTAGGTGCATCACATCTATCGTAGGGGAGTGCAATGATAAATCCATACATATTATCTAAATTATTAGATAAGGAGCTGATTTGAAACTTATTTATACAGACTCATTAGTTATTGGTGCAGGACTAGCGGGCCTTAGAGTCGCAATTGCCACCAAAGAGCAAGGGCTAGATACACTGGTATTATCGCTCATTCCCGCAAAGCGTTCACATTCAGCGGCAGCTCAAGGCGGAATGCAAGCGAGCCTTGGCAACACAGTTAAAGGTATGGGTGACAACGAAGACATACACTTTCAGGACACGGTAAAAGGTTCTGACTGGAGCTGTGACCAGGATGTGGCACGTATGTTTGCCCACTGCGCACCCAAAGCTATTCGTGAAATGACTAACTGGGGAGTGCCTTGGTCTAGAGTTTCTGCTGGTCCGCGCGATGTGATCATGAACGCGAAAAAGGTGACCCTACATGAAGCCAAGGAGGCCCATGGCCTCATCAATGCCCGTGATTTTGGCGGCACCGAAAAATGGCGAACCTGTTATACCGCCGATGGTACAGGTCACTCATTACTGTATGCGGTAGATAACCAAGCGATATCTATGGGTATTCCCGTACACGAACGGATTGAAGCCCTGTCATTGATCCATGACGGTAAGCGTTGCCAAGGAGTAATAGCACGTTGTTTAGTGACGGGTGAGCTGCGCGCCTATGTGGCCAAATCAACCACGATTGCCACTGGCGGTTACGGCAAAATTTATGAAATTTCAACCAATGCCACCATTTGCGAAGGTATCGGTCAAGCGTTAGCACTCGACACAGGTGTCGCGACCTTAGGCAATATGGAAGCGGTACAGTTTCATCCCACGGCAATCGTCCCCGCGGGGATCCTTACCACTGAAGGTTGTCGTGGTGACGGCGGCATATTACGCGATAAAGACGGTCATCGCTTTATGCCAGACTACGAGCCTGAAAAAAAAGAACTCGCCTCCCGAGATGTGGTATCACGCCGCATGACGGAACATATGCGCAAAGGTAAGGGTGACGACAGTCCTTACGGTCCACACCTCTGGCTAGATATTACCATTCTAGGGCGTGAGCATATTGAAACCAATTTGCGCGAAGTAAAAGAAATTTGTGAATATTTTCTGGGAATTGATCCCTGTAAAGAGTGGATCCCTGTTAGACCAACCCAGCATTATTCCATGGGCGGAGTCCGTACCAATGCCACAGGTGAAAGCCCACAACTTAAGGGACTATTCAGTGTCGGAGAAGCCGCATGTTGGGATATGCATGGTTTCAATCGTTTAGGTGGTAATTCTGTTGCAGAAACCGTAGTGGGTGGCATGATCATCGGCCAATATGTAGCGGATTTTTGTCAACAAAATTCCTTAGAAATTGATACTGCTCTCACCCAACAATTTATCGATAAATTACAAAACGAGATCGATAATTTAGTCGATGGTAACGGCACAGAGAATCCCTTCCAATTAAAGAAAGAAATGCAGCGGGTCATGATGGACTATGTCGGTATTTTCCGAAATGGTCCCGAGCTAGAGAAGGCCATTAAAGAGCTTAAAGCATTACTTGTTCGCACAAAAAATCTTGGCCTTAAGTGTAAAAAACGTCATTCAAATCCCGAATTGGTTGAAGCTCTGCGCGTCACCAGAATGTTGAGAGTAGCCTTAACGGTCGCCTGTGGAGCCGCAGCCCGCACAGAAAGCCGAGGAGCCCATTCGAGGGAAGATTACCCACAACGTAATGATAAAGATTGGCTCAACCGAACACTGGCCACTTGGCCAGATGCCGAGTCACTGGAACCCGTATTGCATTACGAAAATCTCGATGTGATGAAAATGGAGTTACCACCGGGATACCGTGGTTACGGCAACGATAACACTATCGCCCATCCGGACACTGAAAAACGGAACCAAGAGATAAGCAAGGTGATCGCAGAGCTAGGCGGCAACCCAGATAGAGAGACGCTGCAACAAGCCCTGATGCCATATACGCTACCTAGCCATCTACAGCCATCCAATGAGCGTCTTAGCGATACTTTAGCGGTCACGCCATCTCAACCAGTAGGAAATAAACCATTATGAGCCGTCAAATCAGCTTTAATATCTTCCGTTTCGATCCGCAAGATGGCCAAGACAAGCCAAAGATGGAACGTTATCAATTGACCGAAACAGATGGTATGACAGTGTTTATCGCATTAAATCAACTGCGCGAACAACAAGATAGCTCGTTACAGTTCGACTTTGTCTGTCGAGCGGGTATTTGTGGTAGTTGCGCCATGGTGATTAATGGCTTGCCAACGCTTGCCTGTCGAACCTTAACGGCGAATTATCCTGACGGTGAAATCACCTTAATGCCCCTGCCCGGCTTCGAACTGATTGGCGACTTATCCGTAAACACGGGTAAATTTATGCGTGAATTAGCCGAAAGATTAAAACTATGGCTGCATCCTAAACCCGATGACCAAGACATGCACCGCCTTGAAAATCCAATGGCGCCCGAAGAAGCTGCGCGAATTTATGAGCTGGAGCGCTGTGTCGAATGTGGTGTCTGCGTCTCCGCATGTGCCACAAAACAAATGCGTGAAACCTTTGTAGGCGCAGTAGGTCTGATGAAAATTGCCCGTTTCGAAATGGATAGCAGAGACAACCGCAGCGCGGATGATTTCTACCATGTTATAGGAAATCAAGATGGCGTATTCGGTTGTATGACACTGTTAGGCTGCCAAGATAACTGCCCTAAAGATCTACCTCATATGAAGCAAATTGCCTATTTACGCCGAAAAATGGCCTCGACAATACTCTAACCCTAAGCCCCTTTAATCAATATCCCGCTGTGGTTTGGCTGGATTGATGAGGGTGACACAACGCCAAAATTGCTGACAGGCCTCCCCATCTGCCAGCAGCCGATATGAGGGGCCTTGGCATTTTAGCTAGGCTCCCCTACTCAAGCACTATCACAAGTGCACATCCTTACTACTTGCAGTGCTGTTGCATCGGCAATAAAACTGATTAACAGAGTGCTCGTAGTTGTTATGTAAGGAACACAAATGAAACAGTTCAAACTAACATCAGCAGTGCTGATGTTAAGCTTTGCCGCGCCGACTTTCGCAGTCCAATCCAATAACAACACAGAGACTAACGACGAGTTACGAACTGAATTACAACAAATTCAACACAGACTCGCCATGCTCGAAGCGCAAGAAAGTCAGGCATCTACTCCCTCAAATACTCAGTTTACTGTTTATGGTACTTTACGTCCCACGTTCGGTCTTACCCACACCAATTCAGACGATGTGTGGGATGTTAACGATGCCAGCTCACGGATTGGTTTTGCGACAGAGCAACAATTAGGCGACGGCCTAACGGCCTTTGCTAAAGGTGAGTTTAAGGTCGATATAAAGAATGACGGCGACTTTGGCGATGCACGAAAAGCCTATGTAGGAATAAAGGGATCTTTGGGCCGAGTTGCTATTGGTAAGCAAGCTGTCACACAGGAAATCATTTCCAACCCCGTTGATATTTTTAATCGTTCAGGCACACCCATCGCCTATGACAGTGCGGGTCCATTTAGACTGAATAATCTAGTGACCTATCGCAAACAATTCGGCGATATATTATTTTCAGCTGATGCCCAATTCGATGGTAACAAAGGCAGTGGCGGAAGTGATTTTGTCAACGCCGGTGTCTGTTACAAAAGCGACCTAATCTATATTGCCGCCGCGTTTTACAACAAGGAATTAGAAGACGATAAAGATGAAAATACGCTAGGTGTAACCATCGCAAAAAGCTTCGAATCTCTTTACCTAGCGGCAGCTTATCAAAACATAGAAAAAGACAACGTCGATGGTTCAACGCTGGATGTAGTCGCAAGCTACTTCATCAATGAAACCTATAAAATTAAACTGGGAGTGTCGAAATTCGATGATGGTGGCAACGATATCAGCTCTGGGAACTATAATGCATATAACACGACACTCGAATGGCATAAAACACCGAAATTTAGAACCTTTATCGAGTATCAAGTAAAAGATTATGAATACCGTGAAACCAATGACCAGATAATGGTCGGTATGCGCTACAACTTCGATTACACGTTTTAAGCAGCGCTAAACCAACAACAATTAATGTCATTACACACTAATGCCTGAATCATTGTTGTTGGTTTATCTCTTGAACAAATAAAATACCGACCGTTATCGGTACAGTAATCAGTCCTTTAAACGTACGCTGATTTTTTGTCTCATTGGTATATATTGAATATAATTAAGTGTCAATAAACCCCATCTACTGAATATACTGTGCTTTTTGTAAATGGGTTGCTGTGGCGATGGTATAAATACCGGCTTGCTTTAGGGCGCTAATTTTTTCACATGATGGCAAGCCAAAATAAAAACTCATCACCGCAGGACGTTCATTAAGCTACATCTTGAACATGGCTTCATCGTCGACAAAACTGTTATCAATTTCGTCAATTTGGGTTGGCGTTTATGCACTGCACACTACAAATAAGTCAGCAAGATGATGTAACCAAGCATGCTCTTTTATTGCATCACGCTGCGCCGGTGCATGACAAAACACCTTAACGTTAAACGGTGCATTGGTGAGCAAGCGCGTTGCTACAATGAGTTGCTGAGCCTGCGTTACCGAACTCGCACCAATCCCCAATGATCCAAGGCCGCGGCATTCGATACAGCGGCGGCCAATTGCGCCGTGGATACACCCGCCATTGGCGCTTGGATAATCAAAGCGTGCAGTGAAAGAATTAAGTCTACTCACAATAACGCCTCAAATTTTAAACATAACATTAAGCCTAAGGTAAGTATTACTGCTCTGTTTGATCCATAGATTTGGGGTTCGGGATTAAACCAATGAACCTCGCTAAACTTAGAAGCGTCATAAAAAGCCCAATCATTGCCTGGCCAATAACAAGAGTGTAAGCCAGTACGCCAAGAGGAGTGACGTTATAAAACCCAAAACTAGTCATAACAACAAAGCTAGTATATATCGCCCCTAAAATGCTTTCTTGAGATCCTGCAACGGTAAAACCAAACATATCCTGAAAAAATATGTATTGAGCTGCAAACCAGAATATAATTTCAAAGTAATTCTGAATAAGAAGAATTATCATACGACGATAACCGTGTAATGCGTATGAACCTCCCGATTTGATCGCTCGATACTCGTCAAATAACAGCACATTTATTTGATAAATAACCACTTCGAACACTCGCAATAGCGCATAAATCGCGATACAAAAACTAATTATATCGTTTTTAATATATAGGACGGCTGGAACTGACGCGATTGAAAGAAACACATGAGAAAGAGCCCAAACCTCTGAGAAAAAGCCCGTTTTCGCTTTAGGAAACATCCATCGAACAAAATTAAAGAACGATATTTTGCCCAAATATCGAAATACCACTTCCCAAAAGTTAACAATAAATGAACTTTGCATCATTACCCTAACGTCCCTAATTTATAATATTTGTATAGTCCCCATGGGCATTTACTTCAATAGAACAGAAAAAACGCGCATGGCTAATCATCTGATTTAGTGAATATTATCAGATTTTTTCCCACTGCACTCTAAACCTAATCACCCACAGTTCAGATAAGTATTGGCCAGAATCGCATACAGAATAAATACGCCAATATTAAGCCGCCATTCAACGCTATTATCCTTGTTGATCTGAATAGATAATGCACAGATAAACTAGCTTACTAACATCAAATAGAGCGCTTTGGTGGTGAAAGTAATCACAAAACAATACCGATATCATCACACTAACCCGCCCAAGTTAGGTGCGGCTGGTCACACTTTTGTGGTTATTGCGACCTCAAATCATGACCGCTTGGTTAATTTTGTAAACGAATAGTGTAAACATTGTTCTAGTTAAGATTTATTTAATAATCCCACGGCTCCCCTACCGTAATTTACTTTCAATTAATAGTCCCTTGTTGTTACTCTGCAGCTAATGAAATTGCCAGTTGGATCTGTTGATTTAACTACCCACTCCTTTGAGCTCGGTTGAAAACGTTTCTTGAAACTAACCCTTTGCCAATTCCTTGTTAAACCGCTTAATCGCATCGCAAGGTTGTCCAAATTGAGTAAAACACATTTAACCTTGTGTTTCGGATTACTGTTGCTGCAACCTTTAGCTGATTCTTTTTCTCTGTCGATGGGGCACTTCATCGATATTACTGAATTTATTGCCATTGCGGATACCGTATTAGCTGAAGTCCTGGGCGTAAGTTTACTGGGCTTATTAATATTTAATCCATTGGTGATCGAGCAATTTTGGCGTTTATTTCATCTCAACTCTACATTTTGTCATCTTCTTGCACTTAGCAATGGGTTAAGTGCCTTGTCGGTTATTGTCCCAAAACCCCTTGAATATACGGCTCACGGTTGCCGCGCTCCTCCTCTATCAGCTTAAGTTTTCACTCAACATACATCATTCGCTCAATACAGCCTTAAAACGCAAGCCAAATCACTCGCTACTGATTTAGTTAAGCTTTTTGACGCCGCGATTCGCGTCTGACGATTATTCTGCAACTGCCGATCCCCCCATTGGTAGCGTAGTAAGCTTTTAAGGTTAGAGGAATCTTCCTTTGTTAATTCGACATTTAAGTAAACCAGCACTGGCAGCATTAGCTTTTATGCTAGCCGGTTGTGAAGGCGGCGTACTGGATCCCAAAGGTCAAGTAGGCATGGATGAGAAACATCTCATTATTGTGGCGACTTTACTGATGCTGATTGTGGTTATTCCGGTAATTTTCATGACGTTATATTTTGCATGGAAATACCGCGATGGGCGCGACCAAGAAATCTATGCGCCCAAATGGGCACACTCAAACACCATTGAAATCGTGGTGTGGGTCATACCGATTATTATCGTGGTCATTCTTGGTGTTATCACTTGGAATTCGACTCACGATTTAGATCCATATAAGCCCCTCGATCATCCCGCTAAGCCAGTGACGGTTGAAGTGGTATCACTGGACTGGAAATGGTTGTTTATCTATCCAGAATATGGCATTGCATCAGTTAATGAATTGGCCTTTCCTGCCAATGTGCCAGTTAATTTCAAAATCACTTCAGACACGGCAATGAACTCATTTTTCATTCCGCAGTTGGGCAGCCAAATTTACTCAATGGCCGGTATGGCGACTAAGCTACATCTTATCGCGAATGAACCTGGCACTTTCAATGGTATTTCAGCTAACTACAGTGGTGCAGGGTTTTCTGGGATGAAGTTTAAGGCCATTGCGACGCCAACCATTGGCGATTTTGATGCCTGGGTGGCTAAGGTAAAACAGCAAGGTAGCAGCTTGAATGTTGAGCAGTACAAGCTACTGGCTAAAAAGAGCGAAAATAATCCCGTTCAATATTATGGCTCTGTGCAACATGGCATGTTTAACCACATCGTTATGCAGTACATGCACCCAGATTCGAATATGAAACCAATGGACACCATGGAAGAAATGAACGACATGAAATCGATGTCGAGTAGGGATCATGCCAAGCATATGCAAGACATGGAACACATCACTGACACGGACGTTGAACATCATTCTGGACATTCATCCTCTACACACTCAACCACAGAGCATTCATCGACTGCTTCTGGGGAGGCGGAATAATCATGCCATTTTTTGGAAAATTAACACTCGAGTCAATTCCATATCACGAACCGATTATTATGGTGACCCTTGCGGCTGTCGCCATTATTGGAATCGTTATTGCGGCCTTAATCACTAAGCATCAAAAATGGGGCGTGCTTTGGCACGACTGGTTAACCTCGGTTGACCATAAGCGCCTTGGTATTATGTATATCGTGCTAGCGATGGTGATGCTGGTCCGGGGTTTCTCTGACGCACTTATGATGCGAACCCAGCAAGCACTGGCTACCAATGGCGCGGCGGGTTATTTGCCTCCTGAGCATTATGACCAAATCTTCACCGCCCATGGCGTGATCATGATTATCTTTATGGCGATGCCATTTATGATTGGTCTGATGAACTTGGTCGTGCCGTTGCAAATTGGTGCTCGCGATGTGGCGTTCCCTTTCTTAAACAACCTAAGCTTTTGGCTCACCGCATCTGGGGCGATATTAATCAATATCTCACTTGGATTAGGTGAGTTTGCCAAAACAGGTTGGGTAGCCTACCCACCCTTGTCAGAGCTGGCGTACAGTCCGGGGGTGGGGGTCGATTATTATATCTGGGCCTTGCAAATATCCGGGATAGGGACAACCTTAACCGGGGTGAACTTTATCGCCACCGTGTTAAAAATGCGTGCGCCTGGCATGAAGCTAATGCAGATGCCCATTTTTACTTGGGCCTGTACTTGGGCGAACGTGCTAATTGTTGCGTCGTTCCCAATTTTAACCGCTGTTTTAGGTTTATTAACCTTAGACCGTTATTTAGATTTCCACTTCTTTACCAATGATGGTGGCGGTAACGCCATGATGTACATCAACCTGTTTTGGGCTTGGGGTCATCCTGAAGTATACATTTTGGTATTACCGGCCTTCGGTATTTTCTCTGAAGTGCTTTCAACCTTCACCTCGAAGCGCTTATTTGGTTACACCTCAATGGTGTGGGCAACGGGTGCGATTTCTGTGCTTGGCTTTATCGTGTGGTTACACCATTTCTTTACCATGGGGTCGAGCGCTAACGTTAATGCCTTCTTTGGGGTGATGACCATGGTGATTGCGGTGCCGACGGGGGTAAAACTGTTTAACTGGTTATTTACCATTTATCGCGGCCGTTTACGCTTTACCGTCCCAGTATTGTGGTCTTTAGGCTTTATGGTGACCTTCACCATCGGCGGCATGACCGGAGTACTGTTAGCATTACCTGGCGCAGATTATGTATTGCATAACAGCTTATTTTTAATCGCTCATTTCCATAACACCATTATTGGTGGAGCGGTATTTGGTTACATGGCTGGTTTTGCCTATTGGTTTCCTAAAGCCATGGGCTTCCACCTCAATGAACGTTTAGGCAGGGCATCATTCTGGTGCTGGCAAATTGGTTTCTATGTCGCATTTATGCCGCTATATGTGCTTGGTTTTATGGGTATGACTCGTCGTATCAATCACACTGATAACCCGGCATGGAACTTGTGGATTTACTTTGCGGTAGTAGGCGCGTTTATCATCCTCGCGGGCATCATTTTACAGTTTGTACAATTGTATGTCAGCTTCCGAGACCGTGAGCAAAACTTAGATACTACTGGCGATCCATGGAATGGCCATACGCTTGAGTGGTCAACTTCTTCACCACCGCAGTTCTATAACTTTGCCCAGTTACCCCAAGTAACTGACATTGATGCATTCACCGATATGAAAGAAAAAGGTGAAGCGTATCAACGCCAGAAAACATACCAACCTATTCATATGCCCAGAAACACTGCCAGCGGTATCTTGATGGCGGCGGCCATTACCTCGGTGGGGTTTGCCGCAATTTGGCATATTTGGTGGTTAGCTATGGTTGGGTTTGCGGGTACGTTTGTGCTGTTCTTGATCCGTGCTTACAACAACGACATTGACTACTACGTGCAACCAGACCAAGTCGCGCAGATTGAAAATGCACACTTAGATAACGTAGCAAGGGGCTGATAATGAGTATTGCTATCCAAGCAGATTTACACCTGGCTCACTCTGCTGAGCATCATGTTGAACATCATGATACAAGCGGCAACACCTTATTCGGTTTTTGGATTTATCTGATGACCGACTGTATTTTGTTCGCATCCGTTTTTGCAACTTATGCTGTTTTGTACATGAACACCGATGGTGGTGTGTCCGGTAAAGATATTTTCGAATTAGATTTCGTGCTTATGGAAACCGCCGCCCTGTTGATCAGTAGTATTACTTATGGCTTTGCCATGATTTGCGCTAAACACCAAAAGAAAGTCGCCACATTAGTGTGGTTGCTGATCACCTTCGCCCTAGGGTGTGCGTTTATTGCTATGGAAGTGTCCGAATTCAGTCACCTGATTGAACACGGTAATGGCCCAGATCGCAGCGCCTTTTTATCGGCATTTTTTGCTTTAGTGGGCATGCATGGTTTGCATGTCACTGCTGGTTTAATTTGGATGCTGATCATGATGGTCGAAGTGCTAACAACAGGTTTAGGTCATCGCAGTATTACCCGCCTAAGCTGCTTAAGCTTATTTTGGCACTTTTTAGACATCGTTTGGGTGTGTGTGTTTACCGTCGTTTATTTGTTAGGAGTCTTGTGATGAGTCATGCACATTCAAGCCACACCGAAGGTGATTTTGCCGCTAGCGTTAAGTCTTATATCGTCGGCTTTGTGTTATCGGTGATTTTAACTGCTATTCCATTTTGGTCAGTGATGACCCAACACTTTAACCATGCAACCACCTTATGGATTGTGGTTGTCATGGCCATAGTGCAAATCGTGGTGCATTTAAAATACTTCCTCCATTTAGATTTTTCTAAAGAAGGTAAGCTTAATACATTTTCGTTCTTATTCACTGCGTTGATTATTATCATGGTGGTGGGTTTATCTGTGTGGATTATCACCGCAGCTAACGAATTGATGATGTAAACAGCGCAATGTCATTAGCGCAATGTCAAAGCACTGCAACCAAAGTATGCAACCAGACAGCTATCATCAATAATCAAGGTCAATCTATGTCAGCACAATTAACCTCACGCTTACGAGGATATGTTCAGGTTACTAAGCCTGGCATCATCATGGGCAATTTAATTTCTGTCGCCGGCGGTTTTTTACTCGCCGCTCAAGGTAGCGTTGATTGGACCTTGATGCTTGCCACTATGATAGGACTGTCATTGGTGGTGGCGTCGGGTTGCGCTATCAATAATTGTATTGATCGTGATATCGACGCCAAAATGCAGCGAACGCGCAACCGAGTCACCGTCACAGGTGAAATATCGGTGCAAGCGGTATTGAGCTTTGGCATTGGTCTGGGGATCATTGGCTTTACTATGCTAGCAATATTCACCAACAGCTTAGCGGTATTGTTTGCCGCTATCGGCTATGTGGTTTATGTCGGCGTGTACAGCCTATACATGAAGCGCAACTCGGTTTACGGCACTTTAGTGGGCAGTTTCTCCGGTGCGGTGCCACCGGTTGTCGGTTATTGTGCAGTCACCGGACAAATGGACACAGGCGCCATTATTTTGCTGCTAATGTTCAGCTTATGGCAAATGCCGCATTCATACGCGATTGCAATTTTTCGTTTTGACGACTATGCCGCAGCCAATATTCCGGTGTTACCTGTGGCTGAGGGCATGGCTAAAGCAAAATTACATATTGTGCTCTACATTGCCGTGTTTGCATTAGTGAGTGCGCTGTTACCTTTGGCCGGTTACACCGGTATCGCCTTTATGGCTGTCACTTGCGCCACGAGTTTATGGTGGTTAACTATGGCGTTAAAAGGCTATCGTCGCGACATTAATCTGCAGTCTTGGGCTAGGCAAGTGTTTGGCTTTTCCATTGTGACTATCACGGCATTAAGCGTGACCATGGCATTGGATTTTCAAGTAGTTGCTCAACCTGCACGGCTAATATTGGTGCCTTAATAAGGCAGCATTATCAAACAAGCCCATGGCTTCTTGGTCAGTGGGCTTTTTTTTATTTGATTAATCAGCATTTTTTACTACGATTGAGTACTACGTTTGAGAACTAGAATTGAGTACTAGAATTGAGAACTAGAATTGAGAACTAGAATTGAGTACGACTCAAAAATACCGCCCGCGGTTCTAAAAATAAAACTGAACTGCACAGGCAAACATAAAGGGATCTTATGTTTATCATGTCGCGCACCAGCCAGCGCAAAACACTTGCACTTAACACCATAAAAAACATTGTCCTGCTGTTAGCATTCGGGTGCAGTGTACTCACGGTCAACTCACTGCAGGCGACCCCATCACCTCGGCCTACAGCCACAGACAGCATTTTTGGTAATTGGATAATCGATACTCCAGAACAAATAACACTATTACAGTTAAATCGCGACCACAGTTACTTATACATGGAATTTAACTTAACTAAACCGCAAAACAGCGTCGCAGAATGGGGGCAAATAGACATCCAGCCACTAGGAGTGCGCTTTATCCCAAGCTATAGCAATAATCAGCAACAAGGCCTCGTTGCTTATCAAATTAACCATCTAAAACTGCAAATAATGCTCACGCCACAACGGCAACAGTTAGCATTCACTATCGACACTAATGCCGACAGTGTTGCCGATGAACAATATCAATATCATATCTACCCGAGTCAATCCGTTTATGGCGTATGGCATGAGCTGTCAAGGTTTATGCTGAGTAGCTTAGTGCTACTCGATAATGGTTACTACGCTGTGGTGCAAATCAACTTACACCAAGACCCGCAAATTAATCCTCATTACACACATTTACAATGGGGACGCTTTGAACGTCAACAAAACCAACTGTTCATCGAGCCTATTTTTGATAACCCTCCACAACAAAGCGTTAGCCAATTCGACACCATGACAAGCGTTTTTTATCACCTTACTCGTCAACAATTGGCGCTATCGTTTGCGGTTGAAGATGACAATATAAATGCCCATCAACGCCGATTTAGACGATAAACCGTCATTTACAGCTATTTAGTTACAATTTCTGCCACAATCAGCTATTCAAATTCAAGCGATTACACTTCATACTGAACCATAGCTGGTATCAATTTAGTGTTAAAAGGATATTTCATGGGCCAAGAAACCTCGAAGATTCTCGTCGTCGATGACGATATGAGATTACGTTCATTATTAGAGCGTTACTTGATAGAGCAAGGCTTCCAAGTTCGTAGTGCAGCCAATGCCGAACAAATGGATAGATTACTTGAGCGCGAAAACTTTCATCTTTTAGTACTCGATCTGATGCTACCCGGTGAAGACGGTTTATCAATTTGTCGCCGTTTACGCCAGCAAGAGAACCCTATTCCGATTGTGATGCTGACCGCAAAAGGCGATGAAGTCGACCGTATTATCGGCCTCGAGCTCGGCGCAGACGATTACTTACCTAAGCCGTTTAACCCGCGCGAACTACTCGCGCGTATTAGAGCCGTAATGCGGCGTCAAATTGCCGAAGTCCCTGGTGCGCCAGCGCAGCAAGAAGAAGTGATTGCCTTTGGTGAATTTTCACTAAACCTTGCCACCCGCGAAATGTTTCATGGCGATGAAAGTATTGCCCTCACCAGTGGTGAATTTGCGGTATTAAAAGTGCTGGTTAACCATCCTCGTGAACCCTTGTCTCGTGACAAGTTAATGAACCTTGCCAGAGGTCGTGATTATTCCGCTCTTGAGCGTTCAATTGATGTTCAGGTATCACGCCTACGTCGTTTAATTGAAAAAGATGCCGCCAACCCTCGCTATATTCAAACTGTGTGGGGCCTTGGCTACGTATTTGTACCCGACGGCACCACGCGTAAGTAAGCCATGAAACTGAAGTTAAAATGGTGGCAACGCTTTTTACCCCGAAGCGCTTTTAGTCAGACGGTATTGTTGATTGGCAGCTTATTGCTGATTAATCAATTAGTGTCTTACTGGTCTGTCGCCGTTTACTTTATCAAACCCAGTTACGAGCAAATCAACCAACTGATTGCCCGCCAAATCAATATTTTATTTGTTGATGGTGTCGATGTTGGCCGTGAACACCTCACAATGGTTGATGCCTTAAATGCCAAAGTTCGTGACGATGGCATGACGGTTTACAACCTCAAACAAGCTCAAGACGCTGGACTAAATCAAGCCACTTATTACAGTTTTCTATCTGAGCAAATGTCGGTGTATTTGGGCGGCGAAGCCGAAGTGCGTTTTTCGCAGGGTGACAAACTCGATGTATGGATTAAGCCACCGCAAGCACCTTCTTTGTGGATAAAAGTGCCGCTGACCAGCATTAACGAATCTGATCTATCGCCGTTGACCTTATATTTATTAGTGATTGGCGCGCTCAGTGTCGCCGGTGGCTGGTTGTTTGCCCGCCGGCAAAACCGGCCGTTAAAACGACTTCAAAAAGCGGCATTTGCCGTATCAAAGGGCGATTTTCCGCCGATGCTGCCGTTAAGCGGTTCAACCGAAATTGTTGAAGTAACCCATGCTTTTAACCAAATGGCCAACAGCATGAAGCAACTTGAACAAGACCGTGCCTTATTGATGGCTGGTATTTCACACGACTTGCGTACACCCTTAACTCGTATTCGGTTAGCGTCTGAAATGATGGTCGACGATGACCAGTATTTAAAAGAAGGCATCGTCACCGACATTGAAGACATGGATGCAATTATTAACCAATTTATTGCTTACATTCGTAACGACCAGGAAGGCGTGCGCGAGCCAGATCAAATTAACCGCCTAATACAAGAAATTAGCCAACAAGAATCGCACCGCGAAGAGACGATAGAATTGTCGTTAGCAGACTGTCCCGACATCGCGATGGATAGTGTGGCCATTAAACGGGTGTTGAGTAATTTAGTTGAGAATGCCTTTCGATATGGTAATGGCTGGATAAAAATAAGCTCGTACCATCAAGGTAATGCGGTTTGTTTTAGCGTTGAAGATAATGGCCCAGGCATTGATGAAACTAAAGTTGAGGCACTGTTTCAACCCTTTACCCAAGGCGATTCAGCACGTGGCAGTGTTGGCTCTGGTTTAGGCTTAGCCATTATTAAACGCATTATTGACCGTCATCATGGCAAGGTAAAACTGTCTAACCGTCCCCAAGGTGGATTAAAAGCACAAGTATGGCTGCCGTTAATCAGCAAACGCCGATACAGCTAAACTTACATAATCCAGCTATCACGACGCAGCGATTTCAATGTTGTGATGAAGGTGTCGTGCTGAAAATGTCGCGCTGAAAATATCGCGATCAATGTGCGTGAACTCAAAAATAACTCACAAAACAATGTAGTGACTCAATTTAAACGATTTTACGGCTCCCTCGAAATCAATAATCATCCCACACGATAAACGGTAACATTAGTGCCATAAAATACTCATAATGGTCTTTATCTGAAGTCTGGGTAGCATGAAAATATCAACATTATCACTTAGTGCATCAGCGTTATTATTACTCCTTGCAGCCTTATTAGCCGCAACCGTGTTGTGGAGTAACCAACAACGCCAAGTGAGCGAGCAGCTCAATCAAAACTTACAGCAGATCCAACATACGTTTCAGTACGATGCGCGCAATAACATCAACAATTACCTACGAACAGGACAAAGCAACTACCTAGAACAGGCGCGCGCCGACATCACCAGTATCACCGTCAGCATCACCCAATTACACCAAGCGCATCCACAATTAGGCAGCGCCTCGCTGATCGAGTTAATGGCCCAATTAATTGGCGACTTAGACACTAAATACCGCGCCGCGGGTAAATTGGCAGGTAACCCGCGTCAATTACTGGCCTTTGCTGAGTCAGAGATGCTCGATTACAATCGCAACTTAAGCCGTTATGCTCAATCCGCCCGCCAAGGCAACAACATCGCACAGCAATACCTAGCCCTCAGCCTTGAATTACCAAGCTTGGTTTACCCATTATCGCAGCAAACTCAGACCCTACTGATAGACCAAGATACCAGCGTGACCAACAGTGTTAACTTCTCCATTAGTGCGCTTAATACCTGGCACGATAAACTACAAAGTCTAACCTTATTAGGGATTTACCGCACCGAAGCAGTGGATGAGTTTGCCTTAGGTGATGATGAACCCGAACGCATTGAAGTTGGCGAAACGCCACGTGCTGAATTACTTAGTTTGACCCAACGCTACAGCAAAGAAGTCGCCAATACCAAGCAGATGATCGCCGACAACCAAACGGTGCAAACCGCACTGATTAACGCCACCAGCCAAGTCGAGCAGCAATTAGTGACCCTAGCAAATAGGCAAACTCAAACAGACCAACAATTAAAGCTCAACTTACAATGGTTGCTGTATGGCATGGTGACCTTGCTAGCGTTGTTTTCGGTGAGTTACTTCATCTTGCAGCAACGCCGAGTGGTCACCCCGTTACGACGCTTAAATCGCGCGTTCTCGATGTTAAGCGAGTCTAACCAACGTGAACCGTTACCGGTAACAAGCCAATGTGAAACCGGCCAGATTGCGGCACACTTTAACCGACTGCTGCAACGATTTGAACAAGATGATGAACAGCAAAAACACAATATGATCCAGGTTTCACAGTCATTAAGCCAATTAGTGACCCGAATTGGTTCGTTATCAAACAGCACCCAACAAACGCAAACAGTCGTACAGCAAGCACAGGGGCAAACTGCTGATTTAATAGCATTAGCCAATAAAGTAAACCGGTCGTCTAGTGCACTAACATCAAGCGCACAACAGACTATGAATGACATGCTGGCCAGTCAAAAAGAGGCACAAGGCGTATTAACTGCTACAGAACATACATTGACCAAAGTGGATCAATGTAACCACTCGCTAACCCAGCTAAGCACCTCGGTCAGTGATGCGGCTAAAATTGTCGATGTGATAGGTAATATTGCCGATCAAACTAACTTACTGGCACTCAATGCCGCCATCGAAGCCGCAAGAGCCGGTGAACAAGGACGCGGGTTTGCTGTTGTGGCCGATGAAGTTCGCAACTTATCCCACCGTACCCAGTTATCGCTCAAGGACATCATGGCAATATTAACCCAGTTAACGACATCGAATGCCGCGCTGAGTCACAGTGTAAATGACATTAGCGAGGCTTCAGAACAGCAAAAAAGCCGGGCCCAAAGCTTGTTAACCTTTGCTCAGCAAGTACAACAACAGGCCAGTGCCATGGCAAAGAGTGCCTGTCAAGGGAGTGAACACGCAAACCAACAAGTGCATCATCTTGACGAGTTTGTGGTTGCCATGGACAGTTTACTGCTGCGAGCAAAACACGCCTTTGAACAAAGCGAAACCATTGCATTAGAAGTCAGCAACAGCGTCAACAATATAGAACAAAACTTAGGCATTGCCGCTGGGAAGGCTTAAACGTCTATCACGTTCGAATATAAAAATGGGCGCCACATTGGGCGCCCATTTTTTATCTCTAATAGCCTATTATGTATAGATTATAGTGCCGCCATCACAGCTTCTGCGGTGCTGACTTCAAATGACTTACCTTGTTCAACATTAAGTAAAGTCACTACGCCATTGTCGATCACCATGGCATAACGTTGTGAACGAACACCACCAAAACCTGCGGTATCCATTTCTAAGCCTAATGCTTTAGTAAAGCTGGCATCACCGTCTGAAAGCATCATCAATTCAGATGCATTTTGTGCTTCGCCCCAGGCTTTCATGACGAATGCATCGTTAACCGCAACACAAGCAATTAAGTCAACGCCTTTGGCTTTAAATTCGTCTGCCAATACCACAAATCCAGGTAAATGGGCTTCTGAACAGGTTGGTGTAAATGCACCAGGCACGGCAAACAACACCACTTTTTTACCGGCAAATAACTCAGTCACATCGTGGTTAACCATACCGTCTTTAGTCAGTTGGCTTAATGTAGCTTTTGGTAGCGATTGTCCTTTAGCGATCATAATTATTTCCTTAATTATTAGTTAAAACGATAGGTTATCTTGGCGCCAATACCTTACGGCAGCCCAAAAATAAAATAGATAATACGGATTCACATAAAATCGAGATCAACAGCCCCAATAACATACCAATCGCAATGGCTTCTGGTTTTAACAAAATCACATGTGAATAATTTTGCCACACCTCAGCTTGAATGTCTTTTTTTGGCGTAAGGATCACTTGTTGATAGGGACTGTAACTGTGTTGACGAAACCGTGTTAATGCATCGGTTAATGACACATAACGTTGATAAATAGACTCGATACTTTCACCGCCAGCACTAAATACTGGATCGTTATTTTGTCGATAATGGCGGATCAGTTTATTGATATCCCCACCAAAAAAGCGGTCCGCATCGTGCTGAAACTCAGCCAAACTTAGCTTAGCTTCAAGCTGGTGCGCCTCGAGTCGCTGGCCGTATTGGTCAACAAAACCGGGAACTTGAATACCAATCAATACGCCACAAACAAACAGCACTAAGCGAAGGTAGTCCATTAAATGTTTTATCATGATGTCATCGGTTGCGATAAAGATAAATTCAGAAAGGTCACAATATCACCAATTAGTGAACTAAGCATCTTGTATAAATGGATGTTAATTTAACGTGCAGCCGCTGAGGATTTGTAATCCAACATTCACCAATGATGGCATCACAAGCAACGGCTTAATGTCGACACCATCATCGTATCAACACGCTCAAGGGCATCGTCATACGCCCATGAGCAATACAAATAAGTTAACTCAATCCCCAATTCACTTTAGGTAGGTGTTCAACAAACCAGTCAAAGGCGCGCCCTTGATGATCTTTATGCCAAGCAATATACACACTTTGATTGGGCCTTGGGATTGAACATGGCTTTTCAATTAGTTGACCACTATCAAGGTATGATTGCACCATATGTCGCGGTAAAAACCCAATGCCCAACCCTTGCACTTGCGCCGCAATTTTAGCTTCCATGGTATTAAGGCGGATCATCTGCTTACTTTTAAAGATACCGTTATCACGAATAGGCAAAAGCTGTGAAGTATCGGCCACCACCAGCGCCGAATAATGTGTCAATCTGTCGGCATCCAACATGCCATCCACAAACGCCAGCGGATGATGCGGCGCTACGGCAAACACAAATTCAATTTCACCCATTTTATGGGTTTGAAATACCCCTCTTGGTAGCTCGCCTGACGCGCCAATGACAATATCGGCGCGGCGACTGTGCAGAGCATCCCAACCGCCACCAACCGCTTCAACATCTAAGGTAATATCAACACTGTGCTCTAGTTGATTAAACTGCTCGATCAAATTAAACAATGGTCTCTGATAAATAATGGTATCGCGCGATAAGCGAATTTCATTTTCCCAGCCAGACTCGAGTTGCTGTACCGAATCAATTAACCGATTTGTCGCCAATAAAATTTCTCGCCCATGCTCGAGCACTAACTTACCTGCTGGGGTTAATTGCGCTCGCTGTTTTGAGCGGTCAAACAAGGCCGCACCCATTTCCTCTTCAAGTTTTTTGATGGTATAGGTCAAGGCCGACGGCACTCGATATAAGGATGCCGCCGCAGCAGCAAAACTGCCCTTACGCTCAATGGCATCTAAGGCGCGTAATGCATCAATAGTAATCGGGTTTTGCATGACCTTCTCCATATTCAAAAAAATTGAACTATTACCTCAGTTTATTCCGATTTTTTATTCAATCAAGTACCAATATACTCATCATCAATCAGTGAGACAGGCTCACTTCAAACACACAATGTTTAACCTTATTGAGGATACATACCATGAAAGCACTCGCTAAAAACATCACCCACTCTACTGCAGGTTTCAGCACATTAGCATTACGCTTACCTATTGGGATTATTTTTATGGCTCACGGCGGGCAAAAAATATTTGGTTGGTTTGGTGGTTATGGCCTTGAAGGCACTGGACAATGGATGGCATCAATTGGCATTGAGCCTGGCGTATTAATGGCCTTCTTAGCCGGCAGCGCTGAATTGGTTGGTGGATTATTTATTCTATTGGGTTTACTGACTCGCCCATCAGCGGTGGTGTTGGCTTTTACTATGATTATCGCCATTGTCAGTGTGCATTTAACCAACGGTTTATTTATGGCTAACAATGGTTATGAATTTGCATTAGCACTGTTAGCTGCCAGTGTGTCACTTGCGCTGTCTGGCTCAGGTAAAGTCGCAATCGATAACACCATTGCTACTAAATTAGCTTAAATAAATATCGGCTTAGTCTTTTTAATGGCTCTTTAGGAGAAAGTTATGATCTCATTACGTCATGAAAATCAACGCGGTAAAGCCAACTTTGGCTGGCTGGACAGCAAGCACAGTTTCTCATTTGGTAGCTATTACGATCCACAGCATATGGGGTTTTCAGCGCTGCGAGTCATCAATGATGACCGCGTTACGCCCGGAGCAGGGTTTGCGACTCATGGCCATCGTGATATGGAAATTATCAGCTATGTCCTTGAGGGCTCTATCGCCCATAAAGACAGTGAAGGTAATGTGGAAGTATTGCCTGCGGGTGAGTTTCAATTAATGTCTGCTGGCAGCGGTATTACCCACAGTGAATACAATGCATCAAACACTGAACCACTGAAGTTTTTACAAATTTGGATCCAGCCTAATACCTTAGGCAATACACCGAGATACCAGCAAAAAAACTTTGGTCAAACATTGGGCTTGACCACGATTGCCACACCAACAGGTGAAAACGGTACTTTGCAGATCAAGCAAAATGCGACATTGTCACAACTGATTTTGGCACCTAAATCTAAAATAACCTATCAGATTGCGACTGACCGTAAAGTGTATGTTCATCAAGTCGCTGGCGAACTGAGCATTGAAGATCAACCGCTGAGTGCAGGTGATGGCGCAAAACTCACTGACATGTCCACAGTGACCTTTATTAACCCATCAGACACTCAGTCAACGGCACTCGTTTTTGATTTACCCTAAATGAGTTCAGTGAATGATTAGCCTGCGGTAGTTTCCCTGCAGGCTAAATCACATCAATCTAACGTTAGTTTATTGTCCACTGGTGGGCGTACTATTTTCGGGCATCGATGACAATGAATGGCGGTACCCGCCTAACTGACATGCGGTCCATAAACACACTGCCGTCACCAACATCATCCCAATCTGTACCCCGATTACCCCATGATAACCCGTTTGCCATAACGCCATTATTTGCTCAGAGAACATCAGCCAATCTGCAGCAATGGTGACCACTAATATGCCACTGGTCAGTAGCAATAACTGACTAATATGCCGCTTAGTATCATTCACCTTAATGCTATACAAGATCACCGCTACTAACGATGCCACAAAACAACCAACCAGCCATTCGCTTCGCCCTGGCAAGGTTGCTGGCAATAGTCGTTCACACAAAAAGCCAACGGCTGTCGCCACAATAATGCCGCCGCAACCACCAATCGTCATCGCGGTCACTATAGCAATACTGCGCGGCGAAGACTGACGCTGAGCACGGCGTTTATTAATCCACAGCATATTGCCCGCGACAATCATGGCGCTGATGGCAATTGCCAATATAAAGTACAAAATGCGGATATCTACCCCGGCAAAGTTACTAAAATGCAATGTCACTAATACATCTCTCCCTTGGCGGAATACATTGTAATTATCGACATTAACCTTATTTATCACACTGCTATCTTGGACGCGATAAGTCACTTCATCACGTTGGGCAAAATTAGCAGTGTCGTTTCCACGCACTTGCACCAGAGCATTATCGGCACCGTAATGATGGAAAATAATATTACGTAATTCAAAATTCGATTGCTGTTTAGTTTGTTCAATTAAGGTAAACGCATTGCTCATATCCAGTGATTTTTCACTGCGCGGTTCGCTGATACGGTTAAAGCCAGCATCATTAAATAATGCTTGTCGATCGCCCTGATAAATAAACACCACAAAAGCCAGCTGGAACACTATGGCCAAGTTAAGGATCAAGCCGCTTAGGGCATACATCAAGGTAAAGGGCAGTGTCATCACCCCTGCTACGGTATGAAGATCGAGCAGTTTATCGCGACGCTGTTTATCGACCCGATACAAAAAGAACTGTTTTAGCAATTTGCGGGCGTGAATAAAAATCCCCGACACTAATGCAAATAAAAAAATCAGTGTCACCATACCAATCAGATAACTGCCACCGGGCAGATCGAGGTTGTAATGCAAGCGATAAATAAATTGCGATAGATAAAAGTCATCTTTGCCAGCAACAGTTTGACCGTTTTTAGGATCAACCAATATCGCCATGGATTGAGGCGCTGATTGTGGAGCGTCTCCCACTATATCAAAGTAAAAAATATAATAAGGTACTAGCTGGGTCGGCATATTTATCCGAAAACGGCCATTATAATCAAGAGGATATTCAGCCAACTTTTGCTCAACTAATGTCGCTAGTGGTATGTCTGCTTGGCTGTTATCGACCGGATGATGCGGGGTGATGGCCCATTGCGTTATTTCGTCGTGAAATAAGGTTACGGCCCCAGCCCAAAATACCAAAAATAATAACGGTGAAATAATTAACCCAAGCCAACTGTGGGCTTCGATAAGGTTTTTAATGACTTTGTGCTGTACGGGAGAATCAGATTTCATTGAGGTATTCATTACTTAGGTTTGAGAAAAAAATAACAATGCATTGATAAGGCTACTGGCCACAAGCCATTTTGCACACACCAAGCTGGCGGCCTTTGCGCTATTACGGCTATAACAAAATGCCATCACCATAACCCACACACAAAAACCCAGCATAAGCCCGACAAAGAGTTTTACATCGACATCCACAGGTAAGATCCGAAATACCATGAGCATTAAACTGATTGCCAATAATAATCCCCACAAAAATGCCGAAAATGACTTAGGCCACATGATTATTTAACCCCAACCAGCACGATACTGACAAATAGCGCAAAGCCTAACGAGCTCACCCAAATACTGCGACCTTTATAATGCGACGCCACCAGCACCAGTAATATCCACATGGTCATCATACAAATCAGCACCACTAAACTGGCCACTAATACACTGTAAGAATGGCTAAATCCCCACAAAGCGAACAACACCGCTATACCGCATGAACTCCAAGACAGTAATTTAGGCAAAGGAAAACTGATAAGCTGCTGTTTATCAGATGCCAAATAGGCAAATAAACAACCAAGCCATAAAAAAGATACACTGACAAGTTCCATTTGATAAGGTCTCAAGATAATTAATGCAAATGATAATGATTTGTATTAATTATCCAGAATGTGCTCGAGTAATACAAGTAGATTGTCAATAAACCTTAAAAACAATCCTCAATCAGTGATCTGATAACGCAGTAACGACCTCTGGTGGCATAATTATTACTGCAAAAAAATGATCACTTTTGCAAGTAATCGCTGTAAAAAAATAACCACCCAGGAAAATAACGACGACATTAACGCTCGCTATGACGATGAAACCGGCAGGCCACAGATAAGTGAATCGCCGAGTAACGTCGCCGCATGCCTTAAAGCAATCGTATTAACGGTAAATATGCTCATTTTGGCTTATTTATCCCATCTATTAACCCTAATTGAGGTTAAATAGTTTTTTTAGTCAGCGTCTCCAACGGCCGGTCAATGCAGTTTGGCCGCTGACATTACTGATAGATCCCTATGATTACCGCAACATAGCGTCAACCTATAAACCGGTTAGTTAACAGCAGATTAACTAAAGCTCATTATTTCTCAATCCACGTGTCACTCATCACATTGCTGATGTATTATGTGATGCTAAGACATAAACAGATAAGTTAATATCATTGCTGGACAAAGGGTCTTCCCTTGCTTAGGATTAATATTTGACCAATCACAATAATAATACAACGTCGAACAGGGAACGTGAGATGAGATATTCCCTTTTTAATACCATTTTTTATTTAAAATAAGGCAATGTAATATGCTAAAACGCATCGTTTACGGCGTATGTTGCGCAGCTATTGTTGGACTCGGCTTATTCAGTTTATACGCTTGGAATCCTGTAATTGACCCCGTCATACCCGCTCAAACAGATTATTCGCCACAGGTTATCGAACAAGGCAAAACCCTCGCCGCAGCAGGTTATTGCAGTACTTGCCACACCCCGCCCGGTGGTACGGCTTATGCCGGTAACTATGAAATGCACACTGATTTTGGCACCATTTATTCAAGTAACATTACCCCAGATGTCGAAACAGGTATTGGTAACTGGTCAGAAGCGGCTTTTAGTCGCGCTATGCGCACTGGTGTAAGTCGTGATGGACATCATTTATTACCGGCGTTCCCTTATGAGCACTTTAATAAAATGACCGACGATGACATTAGCGCTATTTATGCTTACATCATGACGTCAGTCCCAGCCGTCAGCCAAGTCAAAAAAGACAACGGTATTCCATTCCCGCTCAATATCCGATGGTTTCAAGCCGGTTGGAAACTGCTGTTTGCAGACACACAACCTTTTGAGGTTAACAGCCAGCAATCTGCCCAATGGAACCGTGGCGCTTATTTAGCTCAAGGTATTGCTCACTGTGGTGCATGTCATACTCCGCGTAATGCGCTGGGCGGCGAAAAATATGCACAAATGTACCAAGGCGCAGCCATTGATGGCTGGATAGCACCGTCATTAACCTCAACAAGTACTTCACCGATCCCTTGGCGTTCGCAAGACTTTTACGAATACCTCACCACAGGTAACTCGCCTTATCACGGCAGTGCGGCAGGCCCAATGGCGCCGGTGATGCACAAAGGATTATCTGCGCTCCCCAGCAGCGATCTTCAGGCCATTAGCGGTTATTTTGCCGATCTTGCCGGCACGAACAAAACTGACCAGTCACAAACGAGCAGCACTTTACAGGCGGCAATAACGGCGCAGCATCAACAACCGGATCTACGGATTGATGAAGGCGCGCGTTTGTATGCTTCTGCTTGTCAAGCATGCCACTACAATAGCGACCAATTAGTTAAAGGCCGTCCATTGATTACTATCGGTTCGGCGACCCATCTTGATGCTCCAACTAACCTGATTAACGTAATACTCGATGGCGTACGTAACGATCAAGGGATCCGCGGCGTGGTAATGCCAGGATTCCGAGATGCGCTGAGCGATAAAGATATTAGCGCAATAGCAGCCTATTTGCGTCAAACCGCTGGGGAAAGTACCTGGCCGAAATTACAACAACAAGTGGGCGAGATCCGCAATCAACCCCGATTTGAGCACTAATTCACTGGAGAAGTGACAATGGCAAAATTTATTTTAAACGGCAAGCCGATGACTGCCGACGTAGAGAGTGATACGCCTCTACTGTGGGTAATTCGCGATGAACTCAACATGACCGGCACCAAGTTTGGTTGCGGCATTGGCACTTGTGGTGCCTGCACAGTCCATGTTGGCGGCCGAGCAACACGGTCATGCATTACCCCAATATCGTCAGTTGAAGGGGCCGAAATCACTACGATTGAAGGTCTTTCAGAAAAAGGCGACCATCCATTGCAAATTTCTTGGCAAAAGCTGCAAGTGCCACAATGTGGTTACTGCCAGTCGGGCCAAATTATGCAAGCGGCGGCATTATTAAAAGATATTCCAAAGCCTTCAGACAAAGACATTGACGCTGTGATGGGCGGAAATTTATGCCGCTGTATGACCTACGTTCGTATTCGTAGCGCCATTCATGAAGCTGCAAACGCAACCAAGGAGAGCAACGATGAGCAGACTGCCTAAACGTGGATCGGTTGGCATGAGCCGCCGCGGTTTTTTAATTGCCATGACAGCTGTCGGTGTCAGTTTTGGTTTTCCTCGTCACTTGATGGCGGCAATGGATCCTGCCAGCCCAGACGGTAAAGTACTCCCGAGTGAAGGCGATATTTACGAACCTTCATTGTGGTATTCAATCGACACCGCAGGCAAAATTAAAGTCAACATTATGCGCTCAGAAATGGGCCAACATGTCGGCACCGCTATTGCGCGTATTCTTGCTGATGAGCTAGAAGCGTCATGGGATGATATTGAAATTATCCATGTCGACAGTGACCCACGCTGGGGTTACATGGTCACTGGTGGTAGTTGGTCTATTTCGCAAAGTTGGCCGGTATATCGTCAAGCAGGCGCCGCCGGTCGTACTGCGTTAATTGAAGCTGCCGCTAAAAAATGGGGCCTTGCGCCACAAGACTGTAAAGCCAGTAATGGGAAAATCATCTCAAGCAAAGGCGAGCTGTCTTATGGTGAGTTAGTGACCATGGGCTTAACGCGTCAGTTTACTGAAGAAGAACTGAAAGCCCTGCCGCTTAAACCCAATGCAGACCTAAAACTGGTCGGCCAGCAAGTGACGTCTCTTGATATCGCCAATAAAACCAACGGTAAAACGATATTTGGTATCGACGCTAAAGTCGATGGCATGGTATACGCCAACCCGATTTTACCTCCGACCCGTTATGGATCTAAAGTGGTCAAGTTTGATGACTCAGCCGCAAAAGCAGTAAAGGGTTATCAGCAAACAATCGTGCTAGACGATGCCAGTGGCAGCGTACCTGGTTGGTTAATGGTAATCGCCAGCAGCTTTAATGCGGCGCAAAAGGCCTCAAAACTGGTTAAGGTTACATGGGATGCGGGTGAAACGGCAAACGTGTCTGAAGCAGATATTATTGCCCATGGTAAAACACTGCTTGGCGATCAAACCAAAGGCAGTATTTTAGACACTGGCAATAGTAACACTGAGCCCGTTTTTGCCAGCGCCAGCAGCACTATTGCCGAAGAATATATCACCAGCACGGTATTGCATGCACAAATGGAACCCCTTAATGCCTTGGTATTTAAAAACCCAGACGGTGTATGGGAAGTGCATTCAGGTACTCAATGGCAGTCACTTACGCTACCCGTACTAGCCAAAGCATTAGGCGAAGATGAAGCTAACATTGTTATTCGTAGCTACATGTTAGGTGGCGGCTTTGGCCGTAGACTTAACGGCGATTATACTATTCCGGCCGCATTAACCTCTAAAGCATTAGGCGGAAAACCGGTTAAAATGGTGCTAACGCGCCCACAAGACATGCTATTTGATAGCGCGAGATCAGCTTCAGTACAGCAGCTAAAAATGGCCTTTGACGATAAAAAAATCGTTACCGCCATGGAACATCACGCCACTGCAGGTTGGCCAACCCAAGCATTAGTCCCTGGCTTTATGCCAAAAGGTACCAATGGCGAACCCTATGATCCGTTTTCAATTGCAGGCGCAGACCATTGGTATAGCGTTGGCGCCCAAAAAGTACGGGCAGTATCTAACGATCTTGCCATGGCTACTTTTAGACCGGGTTGGTTACGTTCAGTAGGGCCCGGTTGGACTAATTGGGCCGTTGAAAGCTTTATGGATGAAGCCGCCCATCATGCAGGTAAAGATCCATTGCAGTTCCGTTTAGACATGCTGATCGCCGAAGGCCGCAATGCCGGTAGTACGCCTGTTGCCGAAGGCGGCGCTGCGCGCCAAGCCGTAGTATTGAAAAAAGCCGCCGAGATGATTGGTTGGGGCACACCTCAAGCCAAAGATACCGCGCTTGGAATAGCATCAACCTTTGGTCAAGAACGTGATATGCCAACATGGGTATCGTGCGCGGTACAGGTCCATGTCGACAAAAGCAACGGTATTGTCAATGTGCAAAAGCTTTATATCGCCATCGATGCCGGTATTATTGTTGATCCAAATGGCGCAGAAGCGCAGTGTCAAGGTGCAGCATTATGGGGATTATCCATGGCGTTATACGAAGGTACTGAACTGCTTAATGGTCAGTATAAAGATTCAAACTTCAATACCTATACCCCTCTGCGCTTAGGTCAAACTCCTGAAGTTAAAATTGAGTTTATCCCAAGCAAAATGCCACCTTCTGGATTAGGTGAGCCAGCAGTAACCCCTGTTGCCCCAGCTATTGCCAATGCAATCTACAATGCAGTCGGTGTACGTTTACGTAAAATCCCGATGAAGCCTAGCGAGTTGAAAAGTGCACTCACTAAAGTGTAGTAGCTTACAACACCGCTAACAAAAAGCCCGATACCTTGTATCGGGCTTTTTCATACCAATTTTAATATCATTAACACAAATCAAAGCATTAAGATTACGACCTCCATCAGCAACAGCACACTAACTGACGGAGACTGCTCAATGAAAGATCGCTTTAGTCGCGCAGATAAAGCGCTGTATTGCTCCAAACGAAGCGGGCGAAACCAAATACAACAAGCACAGACTCGATAATCCCGATCATTTATGTGTCATAGTCATCCGTCACAAATGCCTCCATACAACAAGGCTAATGGCCTTCGGCAAATAAATAATTGAGCCAGCCCTGCATTCTTAACAATACCTTTCGCATGACCGCAACATGGCTAAAATGATCGGTATAAATAGCCACTTGTCCCGCAACACCCGCAGGCAATGATTGCCTTATGGCGTTATCTTCTAGCTCAATCAACACCACGACTCGGCCGCGGTGAAACAACTTATTTGATGACTGTAAATTACCACTAAATTGGATCTCACCTTCTGCCATTGCGGGCAGTATTTTGGCGACTTTGCCTTTAAACACTTGCCCTGGCATGGCATCAATTATCACCTCAGCCTCATCACCTTCTTTAAGGCGTAACAGTGAGTTTTGCCAAAAAGCACCGGCAAAATATCGGGTTTCATCCGGAATAAAGGTTAATGCAGGACGTAATGGTAAAGGCACTGCCATAACACCTTTTCGCAGCGCCAACTGCGTCACAACACCATTTGCCGGCGCCCTAACGACTGTTTGTTGTAAGTCATACTCGGCCTTGGCGAGTTCAGCTTGAAGGCCCGCCACTTTGGTATTAACCCCGTCAATATTTGACTCATAGGCCAAACGAGTCCGCAGTTCCTCTGCTAAGGCGCCATCAAGTTGCGCTAATGAGGCAATGTATAACTGGCGGCGGTTGTCGAGTTCAAGCTCAGTAAAGGGTGAATTACGCCCGGCTTTTTTACGACCGTCGTCATAACGACGATAAGCGGATCCGCTACGATCTTTATCTGCAGTGGCTTGTTCAACTCTGGCAGTTGCAACCTGAAATGCGGCTTCAAGCTGCGGCACTTGCAGCTCAGCTTCTTTTAGCGCAGCTTGTTTTTGCTTAACCATTGCAAGGTAAGGTGTAGGGTCAATTTTAAATAACACCTCACCTTCTTTCACTGGTGTGTTCGGCTTAACATTGACTTCGATAACCAATCCTTTAACTGCGGGCACAATCGGAATAGTGACGAAATACTCGCGAGCAAATTTCGAATAGGGGTGGTTATAATTCATTAAAATTAATAAAGTACCAATTAACACAATTCCGCCGAGAATGGCCGTAGGCACGGTCCATTTAGTTAACGGAATTTTAAATACTTTAAAAACTGCGATGCAAAATGCGGTATAAGTCAGTATGAGTAGTAAGTCCATGCTTATGCCTCTTGTGAATGTTCATCTGAAACGGGAGGAGTCGTGACGACAGAACGTTGCTCTAATAGCGACAAACGATCTGTTAGTACTGTGACATGATTCATTAGCTCTTTAACTTCACCCTCAAGTATCAATTCTCGCTTTCTCGAATCACTAAACCCCCAGCCTCTATCTTCACGATATAACGTGGCCCAAATCCATAAAAATGGCCAAATGGCATGCAAAGTAAATAAGCTTACCCAACCGGCAATATGCAGTGCATCTTGCTGTGGATGATTACGTTTTTTCGCAATCTCGTAGGGAATATCATGAATCGCAATAATGCCGTAAAAAATAAATATCACTACAAAAAATATAATCCCTAGCGCAAAATAATCTAAAAACATATCTCCTCCAAATTTCGATTTATTGTCGATAAAGTGTATATACTTAAATAAACAGTGAAGCCAATTTCAGTATAGAAGTGATTAATAAAAATACATTGATATTATTGAAACAACAAAGAAACTAACCGGATTATCTATTTTATAGCCATTACCTCCATTACTTATTTGCACGAATTAATGCTGTAAGCATGGGTGTTTTGAGTTTATTTATGCACAAAAAAAGCCCACGTTATTTGCTAACGCGGGCTTTAGATAATGTAAGCAACAATAGCTTAACTTTAGTCTTCTGCCATTTTAGCAAAAACTCAAGTCGCGACATATCTTACTCATCCGGTTGCCATGGTTCATCAGACAAGGACTCAACCGTAAAGTCACCTAACGCAGCAGGCTTCTTCACTGTGACATAATGAGTTCATTGGCTAAGTACTGCAGGACGGCGCTCTAATACAATGTGCCTAGCACATAGGGCCTTTGCGTTGGGCTAATGCACCTTTATACACTTTAAGATCCATCAACTCTGACCTTCCACCCGCAAGCTCACGGTATAACGTTGCACTAACGCCATTAACCCGTCACCCTTTCACTTCAAACGTAATGAATATGTTCTGAAAAACTAAAGCGATATTTAGGCCGCACAATACTGGCGCGGGCGCCATAGTGTAATAACACAGACTGGGAATATAGGCATTAGGATTGAGCAAGTAACTATCATCAACCGACAGCAACATTGAATAAGAGGACAAGGTTCACTCGCTAGCGTAAGCCTCGTCCATGAGTGATTAACACAAAAAAACCCTGCCGACTTATGTCCACAGGGCTTTTATAGGCAGTCGTCCAGCGTCGAACGATGCAAATATTAAGCTTTTTTAGCCGCTATCGCTGCTTGAACTTGGTTAATAGCAGTGCCACCTAATACGTCACGTTTTTCTAAACAGGCTTCAATAGTCAAGTTAGGATACACGTCATCGCTGATCACATTGGCAAACGGCTGTAACTCAGCCACGGTGAGATCTTCAATCGGCTTTTGCTGAGCAATAGCAAATACCACCACTTCACCCACCACGTGATGTGCTTCACGGAACGGCATACCTTTAGCCACAAGGTAATCAGCTAGTTCTGTTGCATTAGCATAGCCTTGTTGTGCGGCCACCAGCGCTTGTGGACGGTTCACTTTTAAGCCGGACAACACTAAAGCCGCCATATCTAAACAAATAGCCCAACTGTCGACCACATCAAACAAGCCTTCTTTGTCTTCTTGCATGTCTTTGTTATACGCCAATGGCAGGGCTTTCATGGTGGTCAAAATGCCCATTAAACTGCCATAAACACGGCCTGTTTTACCACGAATAAGCTCTAATGCATCGGGATTTTTCTTTTGTGGCATCAATGACGAGCCAGAGGTCACTTCGTCAGCCAATGAGATAAAATTAGCTTCGCCAGAGTTGAAGAAAATTAAGTCTTCGGCCATGCGGCTTAAATGCATCATGCTGATTGATGCTGCGCTGCATAATTCAACCACATGGTCGCGATCTGACACACTGTCTAAGCTGTTTAAGGTTGGGCGAGCAAAGTTTAACGCTGATGCGAGCGCATGACGATCAATCGGATAGGCGGTACCCGCTAACGCACCTGAACCTAATGGGCAGGTATCGGCACGATTAAGCGCATCTTGCAGGCGGCTAATATCACGCTCATACATTTCCACATAGGCTAACGCCCAATGACCAAAGGTGATCGGCTGTGCACGCTGTAAATGGGTGTAACCCGGCATAACCGCATCAACTTCACGTTCAGCAAGGGCAACTAACTCTGCATGCAATGTACCTAAACGTGCCAGCAAAGCTGCACCTTCTTTTTTACACCATAGCTTTAAATCAGTCGCGACTTGGTCGTTACGAGAACGACCTGTATGCAGTTTTTTTCCTAAGTCACCGACTTTGGCAATCAACTTTTGTTCAACAAAGCTGTGAATATCTTCCGCGCCGTTGCTGATAATGGCCTGTGGATCATTACCCACTTCCACCAGCAGTTCATTTAAAGCCGCTTTTAAGTCGATACATTCTTTAGCCGTAATAATCCCGACACTGGCAATAGCGTCTGCCCATGCGATAGAGCCGACAACATCTTGTTCAAATAAGCGGTAATCCACTGGCAGTGAGTCATTAAATAATTTGAAAAGTGCACTGGTTTCGCCCTGAAATCTTCCGCCCCATAATGCCATTTCGGTATCCTCTTTTTTGATATTACAATTCAATGATGTCGGTGTAGTTGATATCAACTTTCTTATAATCGCTTTTTTAAAAATGAACAAAAGTGATTATAAGAAAGGCGCTTTGCAGCGCCTTATATTGTTTGCTTACTCTCTATTTAGCGTTTAGCGCGCGAATACGGCTTGGTAACGAATATAAACGAATAAAGCCTTCAGCGTGTTTTTGATCGTACACGTCATCTTCACCAAAGGTGGCAAAAGATTCTGAATACAAGCTGTTTGGCGAACGTTTTTTAACAGCCGTTGCTTGGCCTTTGTAAAGCTTAATGACCACATCACCATTAACCGATTCGGCTAATGATTCAGATGCAGCAATAAGTGATTTACATAGTGGTGTAAACCAACGACCGTCATACACTAGGTGCGACATTTGGGCGGCAATTTGCTCGCGCCACGTACGGCTGGTTTTGTCCAAGACTAATTCTTCAATGGCACGAAGACCGGCAAACATTACCGTTCCACCTGGCGTTTCGTAACAGCCACGTGATTTCATCCCCACAAGACGGTTTTCGGTAATGTCGATACGACCTACACCGTGTTTACCTGCGATGTCGTTTAACGTCATTAATGCAGCATATGGCGATAAAGCTTCATCGTTTACATGAGTAATACGGCCATGTTTAACGCCTAACGACACATATTCTGGCTCGTTTGGCGCATCTTCTGGGGCAACGGTTAACGTCCATACGCCTTTTGATGGCTCGTTCCACGGATCTTCTAACTCGCCACCTTCGTGGGAAATATGCCATGCGTTTGCATCACGGCTATAAATTTTAGTCGCTGAAGCTGCGGTTTTAATATTACGCTCTGCGAGGTAATCCAGTAAGTCTTCGCGGCTACGCATTTCCCACTCACGCCAAGGCGCAATCACTTTTAAGTCTGGTGCTAATGCCGCAAAACAACCTTCAAAGCGTACCTGATCATTGCCTTTGCCGGTACAGCCATGGCATACCGCGTCAGCGCCAACTTTACGGGCCACTTCAACTTGCGCTTTGGCAATAATTGGACGCGCCATTGAAGTGCCGAGTAAATAGGTACCTTCGTAAATAGCACCCGTTGCGATAGTGGGGTAAATGTAATCTGCCACCAACTCTTCTTTTAAGTCAACGATATAACATTCGCTGGCACCTGAGGCTAACGCCTTTTCAGTTAAGCCCACTAACTCTTCTTCACCTTGGCCTACGTCGGCACAGAATGCGACGATTTCGCAGTTATCATAGGTTTCTTTTAGCCACGGGATAATGGCTGAGGTGTCTAACCCACCAGAATACGCCAATACCACTTTTTTAACGCCGGTTTTTTTCACTGCATTAGACATGTTTATTTCCTAAAATCGATTACGTATATAGTTAATTTAATAACGCCAACGGCACTATTGACTTATATAATGAGACTAACTTAATAAGGTGACTAATACTGCATTTTGCGCATGCATACGGTTTTCTGCTTGATGTAAAACCAATGAACCTTCACCGTCCATCACCTCGTCGGTCACTTCCACGCCGCGATGCGCAGGCAAGCAGTGCATAAAGAATTTAGCCCCAGCTTTAGCCATTAACGCACGGTTGACTTGATACGGTGCAAAACGGGCTTTTATATCCGCCAGCGGTGTTTCATCACCCATTGAAATCCACGTATCCGTATAAATAGCATCGTGGCCTTCTATGGCATTAATGTCAGCACTTAAGGTCAATTTGCCACCATTTTTTTGTGCTAAAGCTTGTGCTTCGCTGACGATTGATGCGTCAGGGAACGCGCCCTCAGGGCAAATCACTGTCATCGTTAGGCCCAAAATAGCCGCGCCGTAAATGAGTGAGTGTGTCACATTGTTACCATCGCCCACATAAGCCAGTTTAGCTTGGCTCACATCATCAAACTGCTCGGCTAACGTTAAAAAGTCAGCAAGTGCTTGGCACGGATGGTACAAGTCTGATAAGGCATTAATAACAGGTACGCTGCCATGTTCAGCTAATTGCTCAATCGTGGTATGCGAGTAGGTTCTAGCCACAATAGCATCGGCCCAACATGAAATGTTAGTGGCAAAGTCAGCAACCGATTCGCGTTGGCCCAAGGCACCATTTTGTTGATCTAAGTATAAGCAATGACCACCTAATTTATTAATGCCAATATCAAAACTGACTCGGGTACGCAATGATGGTTTTTCAAATAGCATCACAACGCTTTTACCATCTAAGGCGCGACGGTACTCAGCAGGGGTGTTCTTAATTTTTTTAGCCAGTTCAATGATGGCTAAAAGCTGAGATTGAGTTAACTCTTTTATCGACAATAGGTGCTGCATAGACTACTACTCCATTAAGGTTGTATTTGAGTCCCGACGGACCCACCTTTGACTAAGGTTTTTAACTGTTCAGCATCACGCCACGAAGCAATCTGCACGGGTTTTCCCATCCATTGCGCGACTTCTAATGCGGCTTCCACTTTAACTTTCATGCCTTTTTCAATCACCCCTTGGGCGACTAAGTATTCAATTTCACTTTTATTTAAGCAGTTAATTAACTGGCCTTTACCGTCTAATACGCCCGACACATCTGACAATAAAACTAAGGTGCCATTAACCAATTTAGCTAACGCCGTTGCCGCTTGATCAGCATTAACGTTTAACATTTCACCTTGGCTAGAAATGGCAATGGAGCTACAAATTGGCATCCAACCTTGGCCTAAAATAAAGTTTAAATAGGTGGCGTCTTTTGGCTCAACTTCACCAACAAGGCCTAGACGCTCATCTTTAATTTTGGCACTTACCGTGTTGCCATCGCCTAGGCTCATGCCCACACTCACAATGCCCGCTTTAGCAGCCGCGGCTTGTAGAATTTTGTTCGATGTGCCCGCTAATGCACCAACCACAATAGGAATTTGGTCTTCTGGCGTGACACGTAAACCATCGAGCTTAATAGTTTCTTTACCATTAGCGGCTAACTGTTCGTCAACTAGGCAACCACCGCCATGGACTAATATGACTTGCTGACCTGCAGTAAGCATTTCTGCTGCGGCTGTCATTAAACGCGCAATACCCATTTCGCACTGGAGTAATGCACCACCCACTTTTAATACTAATACAGATTTTGTCGCCATGATTCTTATTCCTTTACTAATGCGATCCGATTACACACCGAAATGGATTTTAATGCACTGTAGCCCTTGGCTCGCAGCACCTTTCATTAAATTATCAATCGCACTGGCGACCACTAAATAACCGCTATTGGCATCATATTTCCAACCTAAATGACAATTTGGTGTATTGACGACATCATCCACTTTAGGAAATTGATTATGCTTTACCGTCACGATGGGTGCGTTGTCATACACGCTATAAGCTTTGATCACATCGGCTTCGGTGATACCTGGTTTTAGTTGTACGGTTATCGTCGCTAAAATACCACGCTTAAAGTTACCTAAATGCGGCGTAAAGATCACTTCTTGGCCTAAATGTATGGCAATTTCAGGCTGGTGTCTGTGGCCTAACACACCGTATGGCGTTAAGCTGACTTCGCAAAAATTAGTGTGCAGTTGCGCTTTACGACCCGCACCAGTGACACCACTAACGGCATTAATCACCGGATACATCGAGGTTAATAACGACTTTAATGGTTTTAATGCAGTGAGCGACGCTGTGGGGTAACAACCTGGCACAGCAATCATTCTGGTTTGTTTAATCTGCTCGCTATTCCACTCTGCTAGACCATATACCGCCTGAGCTAATACGTCAGGATGAGTATGCTCAAAGCCGTACCATTTAGGATACTGTGCCACATCAGCAAAACGATATGCACCGCTTAAGTCGAACACTGCCAGACCTTGGTGGTAAAACCATGCGGCAAGCTCTAGGCTCACTGAATGCTCAGTCGCTAATACCACTGCATCGGCTTCGGCAACGATTCGCTTTTTAGCCTCATCTGATAGCGGCGAAAGCGTGTAAGCCATGTGGCTATATGTAGGGTATAAGTCGGCTAATTTACGACCTTTATCTACACTATTTTCCGACACATACAACCCTTGAACGCTGAGATTGCAGTCTGCGTTAATCAACGAGGTGATTTGTGCACCTGTGTAACCACTGGCGCCAATAATTGCGATGCTTTTCATAAGTTTGTTTTCTTTTTGATAGTGATAGAAAGTGTCAGCATAGACTATGTAGACGGGATCCGTCTAATTTCGGACTATCGTCGCAGGACGTTCGCGTTGATTATTGATATAGTGGATTGAGCAGCGAGAAAGCACATATTTATTTTCATTTTTATCGTTCTATTTATGGTGTCGGTTAATGCTGTTTGCTAGACTACCACACAATATTAATTATGCAATATATGTGAATAAGTATTTTAAATATTATTTTTAGGATAACCCATGAGCACACTCCCAAATCTAAAAAGTTGTTTTACACAGCTGATTGCAGCGCCATCAGTCAGTGCAATCGAAGCTGAAGACGATATGAGTAACCATGCAGTTATCAGCTTGTTGCAAAACTGGTTTAGCGAGCTTGGTTTTGAATGTGAAACGCCTACAGTAGAAGATTCACGTAACAAGCAAAATCTTATTGCCAGAATAGGTTCTGGCAGCGGCGGGTTATTATTAGCAGGCCATACCGATACCGTACCATTTGACGAAGGCCTCTGGAGCCAGAGCCCATTTGAGATGGTTGAAAAAGATAATCGCTGGTATGGTTTAGGCACCTGTGACATGAAAGGCTTTTTTGCACTAGTGCTTGAAGCATTAAAAGACATGCCACTGGACCAATTTAAACGCCCGTTGACTATTTTTGCCAGCGCGGATGAAGAGACCACCATGAGCGGTGCCAAAGCGTTCGCCGATTCCAAAGCCGTGGCCCCTGATTATGCGGTTATTGGTGAACCCACCAGCTTAAAACCTGTCTATATGCATAAAGGTCACTTAGCTCAAGGGATCCGTGTGATTGGTCGCAGTGGCCATTCATCAGATCCAGCGCGCGGCCTCAATGCCATTGAAGTTATGCATAAAGTTATTAGTCAGCTAATGACACTAAAACAGCACCTAAGTGAAAATTATCGCGAAGATGCATTTACAGTGCCTTACCCAACAATGAACTTTGGCCATATTCATGGTGGTGATGCTGCCAACCGTATTTGTGGCTGCTGCGATTTACACTTAGATATTCGCCCATTACCTGGCATGGAGTTAGCTGAACTCGAATTAATGGTATTGAACTACTTATCCGATATCAGTAAGGAGTATCCTGGTAGCATTAGTGTCAGTACTTTGTACCCAGGTGCAGAATCGTTTGCTGGAAAAGCAGATAATCCGTGGACCAAATTGGTGGCAGAGTTATCTGGACATGATGCCGAAGTGGTGAACTATTCAACCGAGGCCCCCTATATTAATAAACTGGGCTGCCAAACCTTAGTATTGGGCCCAGGGAGTATTAACCAAGCTCATCAGCCAGACGAATTTATTGGCTTAGAATACCTAACGCCCACGGTCGAGTTAATTAAGAAAATGATTTATCACGCATGTATGAAGTAATCGTCTCGGTTAGGTTTTTTTAATCATATAAATGTAATATTTTTACGAAATAAAATTACTAAACACACCACCCGTGTATTGACCGATATTGATACGCTGGGTATTGTAATGGTTGAGTATTGACAAAGTAGTTCTTTTTTTGGGGAGTTAGTATGACAGAGCAAACGGCAGATATGTATGCGTCACTTCGATCAAATGTAGGAAATTTAGGTCAGATATTAGGTGAAACGATGCAAAACCATTTAGGTGGTGCATTTTTAGAAAAAGTAGAACAAATTCGTATTTTAGCCAAGAAATCTCGCCAGGGTGACGAAGCCTCTCGCGAGCAAATGCTCGCATTATTAACGGCTTTACCTGACGAAGAACTGGTGCCTTTCGCTAAAGCCTTCAACCAATTTTTAAATTTAGCCAATATCGCAGAACAATTTCATACCATTAGCCGCAATTGCGACGAGCTCGTGTGCGTGCCCGATCCAGTAGAACAGTTACTCGGACACATGCTGGATACCGATTTAGACAAAAAAGATGTCATTGAGTGCTTAAAAGATTTAGACATCGATTTAGTATTAACCGCGCATCCAACAGAAATTTCACGTCGTACGTTAATTCAAAAGTACGCTGGGGTAGTTGATTGCTTAACCGAGCAAGAGAACAAACAGCTAACGGAGCGCGAACGCAGACAAAGCACCCTGCGTCTTCGTCAACTTATTGCCCAAATTTGGCATACCAACGAAATCCGCAGCGAACGCCCTACACCCGTTGATGAAGCTCGCTGGGGGTTAAGCACTATCGAAACCTCATTATGGCAGGCTATCCCTGATTTTTTGCGTCAACTCAATGATCAAGTTGAACAAAAAACCGGACAACAGCTGCCTATTGATGTATGTCCAGTCAGATTTTCAAGTTGGATGGGCGGCGATCGTGATGGCAACCCATTTGTGACTTCAATCGTTACCCAAGAGGTACTCGACCGTAATCGCCATGCTGCAGCAAGACTGTACTTAAAAGATATTGTGACCTTGCTTGGCGAACTTTCGATGGATCAAGCTAATGCTGAATTATCAGCGTTAACCGACAACAGCAAAGAACCGTACCGCGATGTATTACGCCAATTGCGTGGTCAATTACGTAACACCATCGATTACCTTAATGCCCGACTTGAAGGCAAAAAACCAGACATAGATACCCGCGAGCTGATTTGGCACAAAACTGATTTACTGCAACCACTAGAGCTACTTTACAAAAGCTTATCCGATTGCGGTATGAAGTTGATCGCCAATGGACTATTACTCGACATCCTGCGCCGTTTAGCGTGTTTTGGTATTCACATGCTACGCCTAGATATTCGTCAAGATGCATCACGCCACAGTGACGTAATAGCTGAACTTACCCGTTATTTGGGCATGGGCGACTACAATCATTGGGACGAAAATGAAAAACAAGCCTTTTTACTGCGCGAATTAACCAGTAAACGTCCGCTTATCCCAACAAATTGGAAACCTACTGATGATGTCGCTGAAGTTGTCAGAACCTGCAACTTAGTCGCCCAGCAGCCAGTTAATGCACTGGGCTCTTATGTAATATCAATGGCCAGCAAGCCATCTGACGTATTAACCGTATTATTACTGTTAAAAGAAGCTGGTTGCACTAACCCGATGCATGTAGTCCCATTATTTGAAACCCTCGCTGACTTAGAGGGTGCAGCTGATTGCATGACTTCGCTACTGAACATTGATTGGTATCGAGGTTACACCAAAGGTATGCAAGAAGTCATGATTGGTTATTCTGACTCCGCTAAAGATGCCGGCGTAATGGCAGCAGCTTGGGCACAATACCGTGCACAAGAGCAATTAGTTGCAGTGTGTAAAAAAGCCGACGTTAAATTAATGTTGTTCCATGGTCGTGGCGGTTCAATCGGTCGTGGCGGCGGACCGGCTCATAAAGCGATTTTATCGCAGCCACCAGGCTCGGTTGATGGCCGTATCCGCGTGACAGAACAAGGCGAAATGATCCGTTTTAAGTTTGGTTTACCTAAATTGGCAGTCCAAAGCTTAGCCCTATATACCTCCGCGGTGATGGAAGCGACATTATTACCGCCTCCTGAGCCTAAAAAAGCGTGGCGAGATTGCATGCAACGCATTGCTGAAGAATCGGTGCTGCATTATCGCGGTATTGTTCGTGAGGAACCTGACTTTGTTGCGTATTTTAGAGCCGCCACACCAGAAGTTGAATTAGGAAAACTGCCATTAGGCAGTCGCCCAGCTAAACGAAAAGTCGACGGTGGTATTGAAAGTTTACGTGCCATTCCATGGATTTTCGCGTGGTCACAGAATCGCTTAATGTTACCGGCTTGGCTTGGTGCTGGCGAAGCATTACAAGATGCGGCAGATCGCGGCGAGCTTGAACTATTACGCGAGATGGAACAACAATGGCCATTCTTTGAAACCCGTATTTCAATGCTAGAAATGGTGTACACCAAAGCAGAGCCTAACTTGGCGAAATACTATGAGCTGTGTTTAGTTAAGCCAGAACTACATCATTTAGGGGTCAAACTACGTCAACGTCTGCAACTGGGCATTGACGCAGTATTGTCATTAACCCAAGCAACAGAGTTAATGTCACATACACCTTGGAGTCGTGAATCTGTTAAACTGCGCAACCCTTACATAGACCCTCTTAACTTTTTACAAACCGAGCTATTAGCCCGTACACGTAGAGAAGTTGAGCCGTCTGAGCATGTTCAGCTAGCATTAATGCTGACCATTGCCGGCGTAGCAGCAGGAATGAGAAACACTGGATGATACCCTTAATCAAAACCCTTGGGCTTGGACTGTTATTGTTACTGACTGGCTGTGCCAGTCAGTACAGCATCACCGAGTCTGAAATAGAGCAATACCTTAATAAAGACATGCACTTTGAAGTCAAGCAAGGCAACAAGTTAATTGGTGTCTCAGTGAAGCTCAATGACATGCAAGTGGTATTAGGCGCTAAACCCGATACCATGGCAGTCACGGCAGCAACAATTATTATTGTCAATAATCCGTTACTACCCATTCATGCCAAGCTGAAGACTACATTTGAAGCGGTGCCTTGGTATGACACTAATACCAAAAGCGTTTATCTGCGTCAGTTAGATTTAGTGAGGGTTGAGTCAGAACCCGCTGATATTGAGCGTTACATCAGCCAAGTTACCCCACAATTAATGGGTTTTTTACGTAATTACCTTGAAAACCAGCCAGTGTATACCTTAGACACTCGCGACAGTAATCAAGCATTAATGGCGAAAATGACTAAAGAAATTGCGGTGCAACAAGGTAAACTCGTAGTGAAATTTTAATGTTATTGTCACAGTAATAGAAAGCACCTTAGGGTGCTTTTTTATTGCTTCAAACTTACCTACATGCACATAGTCTAGAAAGGCTGAACATCTCAAGTATCAGAAACCTGTGCATTTCCTAATCAATCAGAACCACGTACAATAACTTGGCAATATTGGAGTGCATAATAATCATGGGATAAATGATGCCGTTAATGGATGACGTAGCAAAACTAAAAGCACAGCTGGCGGAGCTGTCTTCACAGCAAGGCGCTCAACAAGCTGACTTAACTCGACAACTCGATCAGTTTAGCCAACAACTTGATGCATTAGCCCTGCAAGTGCAGGCGCAAAATAATAATGAACAACCGATAGCGTTGTCTGATGAAAACATACATGCCTCTGTGCATAAGAGTCGACCAAACGATTCGAGCGGCAGTATCGTTGCCGATACACCTCAATACTCGTCTGCTGCTTGGGAGCGCCAATCGTTAGACACAAGTCATTCAGCGTCAACATCATCCATATCAGCACAACAAACTTCGGTAGTAACAAAGTCACCAGCCAGACAAAGCGCCTTAAGTGCAATGGTCGCTCAATTAGCTGAAGCCATCGGCGAGTTGAGTACTTCGGCGTTTTCACCCTTATCTGGGTTAACCGAACAAGCAAAAGAATTCTACCAACATTACCAAACTAAAGGATTAGGCCCAGTCTTTTTAATGACCGTTGCCGGCATTATCACGCTTACATTAGGCTTTGGCTATTTACTGCAGTTTTCAATTAATAATTGGTTTTCTGAGTTAGGTAAGGCCTTACTGGGCCTAGGTGTCGCCAATAGCATTATCGCTGGCGGCGTATTCATTCGTCAGAAACGTCCTGGCATGCAGGACTTTGGCTCTGGGCTTGTTGGCCTAGGACTTATTCTCAACTATATGTGTCTGTATTTTCTTGGGCCGTATTTTAATCTTATTACTGATATAGCCTGCTTTAGCTTGTTATTGCTTAATACGATATTGGGTTATGGCTTATCATTAAAACTCGACACCAAAGTGGTCGCAATTGTCGCCTTGCTTGGCGGTTCGCTGGCGCCGCTGATGCTACTTGATGGCGGCCAAACACCGTTATTATATTTACCTTACTTAATGCTTATCGGTATCTGCTCTATGGTACAAAGCCATAAGTTAGCCTGGCCGATGTTAATTGAAGTAACCGCACTGCTTCATATTGCCTGTATCCAAATACTCAGTTTATTTATTCCATTACCGTTTTCAATAATCGATTGGCAAACCGGCTTAGCATTGCTGATGATCAATGGCTTGTTTTATCTCTATAGCATTGGCAGTTTGTTATTTATCATAAAATCGGCGTTGACGCCAAGGCTGCTAGCCGTACCTATCGCCTTATTGGTGTTTACCCTTTATACCCTGACAGAATGGAGCGTTTTTGCCGGAGAGCTTTTTGCACTTAATGCTTTCCTTTGTGCACTATTGTATTGGGTGATTAAACGCCACAAGGATATTGGCGCCCTTTCTTTAGCCTTTGCGGGGAGTTTTGCAGGCTTTGCGGCTCTATTTTTACTCAGCGCTGAACTGATAGGCTTAGTATTACTGCTAGAAGGTTTATTGTTATTGTGGATTGGCTGCAAACATCTGTTTAGCCCCATTCGAGCAGAAGCTTATGTATTACTAATGGTAGGTATAATCAGCAGCTTTATTCATGTTTTCGATGTGCTAGCTCAATCTCATTACAATGATGAAGGCATATTGGGTTATCAGGGTCTACTGACTCTATTGATGATCCTGACCTGCGCGATGACCTATTTAGCGCAAAAACTACTATCTCGACATAAAGCTGACTTAGTGAAATTCGAACACATTGCGGTGCGATTTATTCATGAGTTACTTGGGGTACTTTATTCGGTCACGTTACTACTCATCAGCTTTTTTATCACTGATGAATATTGGCTCAATACATTGCCATTTATTGGTTTATTACTTTTATACATGAGCGCTAAGCACACCTTACGTTTTAGTGAAGTATTAGCCTGGCTATGGCAACTGCCTTTATTAGGTTTAATCATTTTTGCCATGCTGGACGCCAATAGCCTTAGCTTTTCAGACCAAGCCCTGAATGCCAAGTTAGCCCGTATCGAACTGTTTGTGGGATTATTACTGGCTTATTATTGGTACCAAAAATACTATGCTGCTGCCAAGTTAATCCGCTTTGCTTACTATGTTCAGTTAGCTTGTTACTTAGCCTTACCGTTACTGTTATTACCCAAAATAGTTCGTAACTACCCTTATTACATTGCTATTTATTTGTGGTTCAGTTGTATTGTGAGTGTTGGTTTAGCGTATTTTGTTAACCACAAAAGTCTTCGTTATGAAGCGCAAATACTCACAGTAATGGCAACCATGATCACCGCCGCTATGTGTCTGGCAGAGCAATGGCAAGGGCTTGTTGCATTAGTTTTAGGTTTACTCTTTCTTGGATTTATTACTTTACGCTATTTGCAATTCCCCACAAAATGGCAGCAAATTACCACCCTACAATGGCACCTTGGCCCGTATTACATCGCCTTGGTGATGGCAGTATTAAGCCAAACGTTAACTAACTTACTGCATCCTTCATGGGCAATTACCGCATTAATAGTGTGTGGTTATTTCTGCATTATTACCGAAAGAAGCAATCGTGTCGGTCAACGTTTAAAGCAAGCCTTAGCGCCGAGTTATAGCTTGGCGTACTCTGCAATCTTTATCTGTGCCATTTTACCTATCGTGTTTCACAGTGAAGCACAGTTAACGTTAAACATTGATAGTTTGCTGACTAATTTAGCAGAGTTTGGAGTGCTCGTTTTATTAGGTCGATATTTACTAACAGCCAGATTAGGCATTAGGGCACACAGAAAAATTATCTCTTATATCGCGCTTAAGTGGGCTTGGCATGCTTTATTGGTGATAAGTTACCTATTATGGAGTTATCAATTCGACCTGAGTATTGCTGCGCCAATGAGTGCTGTGCTGCTGGTTGTGCATGCCTGTGTGGTGATGTTTATAAGCTTACGACCTAAGCAAGCAAGCCTAGTCAGGCTCGCTGCACTGCTATTCGCTTTGGCTTGTATAAAGGTGATATTTGTCGATATGGCGTCCTTTGAACTCATTCAAAAAATCGTCGCCTTTATTCTGATTGGGGTTATTTTACTGACAGTCGCTTACTTTTATCAAAAAGCTAAAAACAGCCAACCGTTGAACGAAGTTGAACCCTAGTCATTAAATCAAGCTTGCCTACCCTTTGTTTACGGGTAAGCAAACTTGTTATGCGACTATTTAGCGAAACGAGTTATAGCAGGATAATCGACTATTACAGCTTCTTCGAGTAACGCGCGGCGAAGCATATCGTAAGCAATCGCGGTACTCATACTACGAACAAGCTGACGAGAACGCTTTGGTAATTTCACCATTTGGCTATACACGCCATGCTTTGTCGCAAGCGCTATTGCAACAGTCCCTACAGGTTTGTCATCAGAGCCCCCCTCAGGACCAGCAATACCGCTAGTGGCTAAAGCAAAGTCACTGTCTAAAATACCTCTTACACCTTGCGCCATAGCTTCAACAGTAGGAATGGAAACCGCACCATGATCGTCTAGTATCTGTGGATTAACACCCAATACCTTCACTTTAGACTCATTACTGTAAGTCACTAATCCATGGTGTAAATAAGAAGAACTGCCAGCAAAGTCAATCAACTGACTGGTGATCATTCCGCCAGTACAAGACTCTGCCACACTTAAGCTCAAGCCTGACTGATATAAACGATGATGAATTTCGGCTGCTAATGTAGGACGATTCTCCGCAACAACGGCACTACCTAACAGAGTTTTAACTTGTTTAGTGACATCATCCAAATAGCGCATAGCCTTCTCACCACGGGCAAATATCTTAATTTCAATGTGTGGCATTGAAGAACGATACCCTAACTCGATACCCGCGGGTAATGAGAGTTCCGATAAAGTGTCTGCCAATGATGACTCACCATGACCAATCGTAAGTAACTTTTCTAGAGCCGATTTATCAGCGACCCCATACTCTTTGGTGATAAAGGGAATAAACTGCTCAGTAATCATGTGTTTTAGCTCAAATGGCACACCTGGGGTAAAGAATAACCACGCATTATTCAATTTAACCCTAAAGCCGCAAGCAGTGCCAACGGGGTTATCGACCATAATCGCCGAGGCCGGTAACCAAGCTTGCTTTAAATTGCTTTTGGCCATCACTCGATTATTACGGGTAAACCAGTCTTCTAAATGTTCACGCCATTGCACATTCTCGACAAGATCTTCGCCCTTAGCCTTAGCCATCGCTAATGCTGACATATCGTCGCTGGTAGGCCCCAAACCACCATTAACAATGATCACATCAGCATGCTTGCTACGCTCTTGGAATACGGCAACAAGATCAGCTAAACGATCGCCAACTGTCACTCTGTGCTGCATTTCAATACCCATCTCCATCATGGTATTAGCAACCCAAGCAGCATTGGTATCTACTATCTGGCCTGATAACACTTCTTCGCCTGTGCAAATCATTTCTAACTTCATCATTATTCCTTATCACATCCAATTGGCACTAACTTAGGTGACCAATATGTGAATGGCAAGAAAATAGACCGAATTATAGAAAATTAGATAATAAGTAGATGAATGAATTACAACAATTCAACAGAAATTGCTCAAAATAATTAAATGAGATCACACAAATACTCTAGAGCAAATTGAGCGAATAGAGACAAAAAAGTAGATTCTGTTGTGACTTACAACCCCCTAAGTGAATGATAATATTGCAATCTATAGATATTATTGGTCTACAAGGTTAGTATTTTTATATGTTGAGGATCCGTTGTACGAGGCAAAGTGGGAGCTGATAGTAATGAGAATAACCCCGTATGCTTTCGGCGCACCAGACAGGCAGTTTTAGTGTGATCAGCCGCTAAAGTCGTCAATGATGGGAGTGAATGTCCAATAATCGAGGAAATATTGTTGGCTCAATTGAACAGCGAAGTTCACGCAGGCAAAATGTCGTCGAGACTATAGATGATCGATAATGATCGCCCTATGACTGGTATTTCACCAAATTTAAGATACAAA